>ERZ1673752.85-NODE-85-length-164476-cov-12.240432_pt1 | contig 164476 bp, 135 predicted proteins | sample MGYA00580195_ERZ1673752 | MGnify/ENA primary metagenome ERZ1673752 (study PRJEB41218, sample SAMN15661744) | gut metagenome | host: Homo sapiens | place: Canada: London | collected 2015-08-20/2019-03-30 | study: EMG produced TPA metagenomics assembly of... | reverse complement strand
GCCGCCCTGGCGGGACGGCCGGACCTGCCGATGCCGCGGCTCCGACGGGCGCCCGTCGGACCCTCGCCGACTTCCCCGGGCGAACCTGTGCGACAAAACTATATTATTATTTGGACGCCCATGCGGCCGTCTTTTTGTTTTTGTGCGCCCTTAACCGTGAAATGGGAACGGCTTCTTTCTTTGAAAATATAAGGACGCGTATAATGTTTTCTGGAAAACTGGCGTCGATGACAGAGCCGAAGGGCTCGTCAGGAAAGGGAGGTTTCCCTTGAGTTCAGAGACCCCTGAAGATAAGAAGCGCGTTGAGGAGGCGCTGAAGGATTCGGCGAAGCTGAAGGAGTTGGTGGAGGCTCTTTCCGATGGGAGCCGCCGCGGCCGCCAGCAGGCAGCGAAGGTCATTGCAGGCGTGGCTGCTGAGAATCCTGAAATACTCGTGCCTTTCGCGTCCGATCTCGTCGACGCATTGGAGCGCCCTGAGGCTCAGACGCGTTGGGAATGTCTTGATGCGCTGACTTACGTCGTGTCCTTCGACTCTCGGCCCTGCGACAAGGCCATCCCCGGCGCCGAGGCGGCCCTGTTCGACGAGGACAGCGGTCCTTTGCGTTTGGCCGCCATGCGCTTTCTGTGCAAGCTGGGTGCGACGACCGAGAAACGCTCGGAAAAAGTATGGCCTCTCATCGACGAGGGCATCCAGTGCTATCACGGCGATTTGGAATTCCAGGATATGCTTCTGGCGGTCATCGACTTCTCCCAGGGGAAGCTGGACGGGTCTGTGAAAAGCGCCCTGGCCGATCGTATGCGCTTCGATGCCGAGAACGGCAAGGGCATGCTCAAGCGCCGTGCTGCTCAGATCATCGAAAATGTAGCTTAGTTCCAAGGAGATTGACACATGAGCTTTGAAGCTTCTTTGAAGGTGGGCGCTGGGGCCTACACCTATTACCCGGTGAGCGAGATAGAGGGGGCGGCGCAGCTGCCTTACTCCCTTACCGTGCTTTTGGAGAATGTGCTGCGCTGCGGGCGCACGCCCGAAGAGGCTCAGGCCATGGCCGAGCGCATCGTAACTGCCGGCTTAGCGGGCCAGACGGGTGAGGAAGTGGAGTTCTCGCCGGCGCGCGTGTTGTTCCAGGACTTCACGGGTGTGCCGGTGTTCGTCGATTTCGCCGTCATGCGCGAGGCCTGCGCCGATCTGGGCGGCGATCCGAAGAAGATTAATCCCCAGGTGCCGTGCGATTTGGTCATCGACCATTCGGTCATTGCGGATGTGGCCGGGTGCGACGGCTGCATGGATGAGAACATGAAGCTGGAGTTCAAGCGCAACGGCGAGCGCTACGACTTCCTGAAATGGGCCCAGGAGTCCTTCGAGAACGTGCGCATCGTGCCGCCGGGACAGGGCATCTGCCATCAGCTGAACATCGAGAAGTTCGCCAGCGTGGTCATGGAGTCGCCGGCCGGCCTTACGGGCGCCGACGGCACCCCCGTGGTTTACTTCGACACGCTGGTGGGCACTGACTCCCATACGCCCACGGCCAACGGCATCGGCGTACTCGGTTGGGGCGTGGGCGGCATCGAGGCGGAGGCGGCCGCGCTCGGCCAACCCATCACGACGCTCGTGCCCCGCGTCATTGGCGTGAGGCTGACGGGCGACTTGTCCGAGGGCGTGTCGGCCATGGACGTGTCGCTGACGTTCGCGCAAATGCTGCGCGAACGCGGCGTGGTGGGCTGCTTTGTGGAATGCTTCGGCCCCGGCGTGGCGGCGCTTTCCGCCACCCAGCGCGCCTGCATCTCGAACATGACCCCGGAGTACGGCTGCACCTGCACGCTGTTCCCGGTGGACGACCGCACCCTGGACTACCTGCGCCTCACGGGTCGCAGCGCCGAGCAGGTGGCTCTGGTTGAAGCTTACGCGAAGGCCCAGGGTTACTGGAACGAGCCCGAGGCGGCGCCGCGCACCTATGCCGAGGTGATCGAGCTCGATCTTTCCACAGTCCAACCTTCTTTGGCGGGCCCCTCGCGCCCCCACGATCGCATTCCGCTCGCCAAGGCCAGCGAGCGCTTCCGCGCCATCTGCGCCGAGCGCGGCCTCGACGATGCGACGGTGCATGTGGAGGTTGACGGCAAGGACTACGAGCTGACCCACGGAGCCATTGCCATCGCCGCCGTGACGAGCTGCACCACGGCCACCGACCAGGCCATGATGCTAGCCACGGGCCTCATGGCGCGCAACGCTGCCGAGCGCGGGCTTGCGCCGGCGCCCTGGGTGAAGACCATCTTGGCTCCCGGCAGCCGCGCCACCGAGCTTCTGCTCGAGCGGGCGGGACTCACTGAGCCCTTGCGCCAGCTGGGCTTTTTCACCTGCGGTTTCGGCTGCATGAGCTGCATTGGCAACTCGGGCCCTCTGTCCGAGGCCATGCATGCCGTGGCCGACGACATCGAACTGGCCAGCGTTCTGTCGGGCAACCGCAACTTCGAGGGCCGCATTTCGCCGGACGTGTCGCAGAACTATCTGATGCAGCCGGCCAACGTCATCGCCTACGCCATCGCCGGCACCATGGACATCGATCTGGAGAAGGATCCCCTTGGTACGGACGCTGAGGGAAATCCCGTGTTCTACGCCGACATCGTGCCCGCCGCCGACGAGGTGGCCGCTCTTGTGGACGAGTTCGTGACGGCCGACTTGTACGAGCAGGGCGCCGCAAACATGTTTGAGGGCGACGCCGCGTGGCAGACCCTGGGCGCCGAGCCGAGCGACACCTTCGCGTGGGACGATGACTCTACCTACGTGCGCCGCCCGCCCTATTTCGACGGGATGACCCGCGAGGTGTCGGGCCAGGATGCCATCGAGGGCGCTCGTGTGCTCGGCAACTTCGGCGACTTCATCACGACCGATCATATCTCGCCGGCCGGTGCCATCGCGCCGGACATGCCGGCGGCCGAGTACCTGGAGACCCATGGCGTGGCTCCGGCCGACTTCAACACCTACGGTAGCCGTCGAGGCAACCACGAGGTGATGATGCGCGGCACCTTCGCTAACGTGAAGCTGCAGAATAAGTTGGCCTGCGGCCGCAAGGGCGGCTGGACCCGCGACTTTACCACCGGTGAGATCACGCCTCTGTATTATGCCGCCGAGAACTACGCCGCCTCTGACACGCCGGCGGCAGTCCTTGCGGGCAAGATGTACGGCTCCGGTTCGTCCCGAGACTGGGCGGCCAAAGGTCCGACGCTGCTCGGCGTGCGCGTGGCCATCGCGGAGAGCTTCGAGCGCATCCATCGCTCCAACCTCATCGGCATGGGCATCCTGCCGCTGCAGTTCATCGAGGGGCAAAATGCGGAGACGCTGGGTCTCGACGGCTCCGAGGTCATCACCGTGGCGCCCATCGACTTCTCGGCGGGGCTGCCGAGCCCGGCTGTCGTGAAGGTGACGGCCGAGAAGCCCGATGGAGGCGTCGTGACCTTCGACGCCATCGTGCGCATCGACACGCCCACGGAGGGCCGCTACTACGAGAATGGCGGCATCCTCCAGTACGTGCTGCGCGATCTGATCAAAGGATAAGAACTGATCGTGCATTGCTCAGCCCCCGTCGCTGCGCGAGAGCGACGGGGGCTTTTTGCTGCCGTCTGTGCGCTTTTCCGTTGCTGAACGCGCTGAAAGCTAGCTTGTGCGCCTGCAATGCGGTACGATTACGGGCACGTGATTTTTGACCCCTAGGAGCAACGAAACGACTATGGAAGACTTCCGCAACGAATATTGCATGCATACCGCCACCTGCGGGCAGCTGCGTGCGACTGATGTGAACCAAGAGGTGACTTTGTGCGGTTGGGCGTGGCACACCCGCGACCACGGCGGCCTCATCTTCATCGACCTGCGCGACCGTGATGGCTATACCCAGGTGGTGGTCGATCCCGATTGTGTGAGCGAGGAGGACTTCCATGCGGCCGAGCACTTGGGTCGCGAGTACGTGCTGAAGGTGTCCGGGCGCGTGCGCGAGCGTGCACCGGAGGCGATCAACCCGAACATGATCACGGGCGAGATCGAAGTTTTGGCCAATGCGGTACAGGTGTTGAACACGTCGGTGACGCCGCCCTTCTCCATTGAGGATGGCATCGAGACCGATGAGATCACGCGCATGAAGTGGCGCTATCTGGACATCCGCCGTCCCGAGATGCTCGCCAACCTGAAGCTGCGCCACACGGTGACCCAGGCCATGCGCCGGGCCCTGGACGAGCGTGGTTTCCTGGAGATCGAGACGCCGATTCTGGCGAACTCCACGCCCGAGGGCGCCCGCGACTACATCGTGCCGTCGCGTCCGAACCCGGGCAAGTTCTACGCCCTGCCCCAGAGTCCCCAGCAGTTCAAGCAGATGCTCATGTGCGCCGGGGTGGAGCGCTATTACCAGATTGCCCGCTGTTTCCGCGACGAGGACCTGCGCGCCGATCGCCAGCCCGAGTTCACCCAGGTCGACATCGAGATGTCCTTCGTCGAGGGCGACGATGTGTGCGACATGATGGAAGGTGTCATGGCCGAGACCTTGAAGGCCGTGGGTGTGACCGACGTCGCCTTCCCGCTGCAGAAGATGCAGTACGCCGACGCCATGCGCCTGTACGGCTGCGATCGCCCCGACGTGCGCTTCGGCATGCTGCTTCACGACATCACCGACATTGTGAAGGACACCGGCTTCAAGGTGTTCGCGAGCGTGGCCCAGTCCGGCGGAGTGGTGAAGGCCATCAACGTCAAGGGTGCCGGCGACTGGTCCCGCGGCGAGGTGGAGAAGCTCGCCAGCATCGCCGAGGCCAACGGCGCCAAGGGCATGGCCTGGGTGGCGTTCACCACCGATGGCCAGGAGAAGAGCCCTATCAAGAAGTTCTTCACCGACGAGGAGTGGGCGGCCCTGAAGGCCGAGATGGAAGTAGAGCCCGGCGATCTTCTGCTGTTCGCGGCCGATAAGCCCGAGATCGCCAACGCGGTGCTCTCCGCCCTGCGCCTGCACATGGCCGACGCCATGAACATCCCCCGCGAGGGCCACGCGCTGCTGTGGGTCGTGAACTTCCCCATGTTCCGCTACGACGAGGACGAGAAGAAGTACGCTGCCGAGCACCATCCCTTCACCCATGTGCTGAAGGAGGATCTGGACAAGATCGAGAGCGATCCGCTGGCCTGCGGCAGCTACTCCTACGACTTGGTCATGGACGGCTTCGAGGTGGGCGGCGGCACCATCCGCATCCACAACGCCGAGGAGCAGCGCCGCATCCTGCGCGTCGTGGGACTGACCGATGAGGAGATCGACGAGAAGTTCGGCCACCTCATTCGCGCGCTGGAGCTGGGCGCCCCGCCGCACGGCGGCATCGCCCTGGGCTTGGATCGTCTCGTGATGCTTCTGGCCCGCAAGGACTCCATCCGCGATGTCATCGCCTTCCCGAAGACGAGCAGCGCGAGCGACCCCATGACCGGCGCGCCTTCCGCCGTGACGGGACGTCAGCTGAAGGATGTGAACCTGCGCATCCTGTAAGCGCACGACACAGCTGGATCCAATTGAACTTGCAAGGCACCTGCCCCTTCGGGTGGGTGCCTTTTTGCGCGAAGGCCATGGGGATCGGGATGTTTTCGTTTTAGGCGAGGCAAATGCCACTTCGACCCCGTTATGGCACGGCGCGATGCCAGTTAAGGGGTGAAATGGTAAGGAAATGCCAGTTCGACCCCGTTATGGCAAGACGCGAACGACCATTTCTGGGTCGAACTGGCATTTGCGCGGGCAAAAGCGAAAATGCGCGCTCGAAGCTTCGGGCTGTCGGCTTCTGGGTGCGCGTTTCCGAAGGCGCCCCTCAGGCCACCAGCGCTCGAAGGCTCTCGACGGCCTCGCCGGTGAGGTGCAGGCCCTCGCGCATGTAGGCGGCAAAGCTGCCGTAGAGGCGGTCGATCTCGTCGAAGTAGGCGCGCAGGTAGGCCGGCCGCGCTTCCAGAAACGACAGCAGGATGGCGCGCTCGTGGTCGGTCATGCCCCCGTCGAGGTGCGCGGCCTCTTCGGCGATGAGATCGGCGTGGTCGGCGTTCACGCGCAGGTAGTCCTCCATGATGGCGTCCTCGTCGGCACCGGTGGCGCGCAAAAGCGTAGCGCATAGCACCCCGGTGCGGTCCTTGCCGTTCACGCAGTGGATGAGCGCGGGGCGCCCCTCGGCGGCCATGGAGCGCAGGGCCTGACCCACGAGCGGATACTCGCGCACGTAGCGGCGGTAGTTCGCGCCCATGCGCTCCTCGGGCTCGCCGTAGCGCTCGATGACGCCGGCGATCAGGCGCTTGTCGGAATCCTTGCGGCGATGCTCGGTGGAGGGCTCGAGTGCCACGGTGCGCATGCCCACGATGTAGGGCTCTGGGTGCGCTGCCACTTCGGCGGCCGTGCGTAGGTCGTAAATGGTGGCGATGCCGAGGGCGCCCGAGAGGAAGGCCGCCTCCTCGCCGGTGAGGTTCGCGAGCTCCCGCGAGCGGAAGATGCGCGCGTCTCTGAAGGAGCCACCCACGGCCCGGATGCGCGAGTCGCCGTAGGTGCCTCCGGCGGGCAGCGCCTCGAAGGCGAAGCCGGCCACCAGCGTGGAGGGCTCGCCGTCCTCGGTCACGGGCCGCACCTTCAAGAGGTAGCGTCCGGGGGCTTCCGGTGTATAGACGAACCGCCAGTTCACGCCACGTGACTTGTCCACGGCGGCGGTGGGGTAGGCCGTCCATGAGGCGCCGTCGTCAAGCGAGAACTCCATGGCGCAGATCGTACGGTCGAAGTCGTCCACATAGCCGGCGAACTCGATGGGCTGCCCGGCATAGTAGGGTGGCCGCGTGTGCGGGGCGAGAGGATTATCGGGAGCGTCGGCCACGGGCCCTCCTACACCAAGTCGCCGCGGATTTCCAGCAGGGTGCGGGCGAGGTGGGCGAAGGCCTGCTCGCCGGCGGCCGAGTCGGGCGCATTGGTCATGATGGTTATGAGGTAGTCGCGACCGTTGATCGTGACGATGCCCGAATCGCACACGGCGTCGTCGTCTTGGCCGTCGATCCAGCCGGCTTTGTTGCGCACGGTGATGTTTGTGCCGATAGACGCGACGGTCTTGTCCTCTTCAATGAGCGTCTGGCCGCCCTCCGCGTCTTCGGTGAGCACGGAGCCGTCGCCTTCGGAGCCGTCGGCGGCCGTGCTCTCCTCGGAGCCCTCCTCGTCGCTTCCGTCGTCTTCCACGCCTTCCTCGCCGCCGGAACCCTCTTCCGGCAGGTAGTCGGTGTGCCCTGCGCTCGTGGTGCCCAGGGCGCCGTTGCGCAGGAATGAGACTTCGGTTTTGCCGAAGGTGTCGGAGAGCCACTGGGCGGCCGAGGTGTCGGCAGTCGTCAGGTACTCGTAGATCTTCAACCACATGAGGGCCGACTGGCGTGCCGTGTAGGTGGGGAAGTACGTGTCGTTCACCAGCGCCGTATCGACGCCGGCCTCGGCCAGCCATGCTTCCATGCCGTCGTTTCCGTAGGTGCGGCGCAGCTTGCCGTAGGAGGAATTGTCCGACCAGACAATGGTGTTTTCCACCTGAGTGAGGCGCGAAGATGAGGCGCGGTCGATGTCGTTGGGGAACTCCTTGTTCACCACATAGGCGCAATAGGGGCCCTTGAACGAGCTGGCGCCGTAGATGGGCACGTCCACGTTGCCGGCAATGCCGCGTCCCGTGCCCAGATCCATGATGAGGTAGCTGGCCTCATAGCCATTGTTGTCGTAGTAGGAGAGCGCGTTGTTCAAGCTCACGAGGGAACGGTCGGAGAGCACGGGCGCGGCGGGCTGTTCGCCGGCGTCGTTGGTCGCGTTGCCGAGGGCGAAGGCGAAGGGGGCCTTCTGCCCGGCGAGGTTGGTAAGGTCGTCGCGGGTCGGCGTGTAGGCGGGCAGCTGGGCCAGCTCCGGCTCGACGGGGCGGGCGAGGCTCACCTGGGTAGCGACGTTCTGCGCGAAGTAGGAGGCGTTGCCGCCCACGGCGTTGGCGCTGGCGACGCCGACATGCTTGCTGCCGTCTTTGGCGGCGGCCGATGCGAAAGGACCGATGTGGAAAAGCGCCATGGCGAAGATGACGGCCAGCGCGATAGCGATGAGCGCCATGGCCGCCCGTGCGAGGTTGAAACCGCCGGCCGGGGCGAGCGTGTGCATCTGGGGGGCGAACGCGGCGCCTGCGCGAGGGGCGTGGCTGCCGCGGCTGGAGGGGGCGCCGTTGCGCGAGCGTCCTTGGGCGCCGCGATTGCCGGCGGGCGCTTGTTTGCCGCGGGACTGCTCGCCGCGCGGGGAGCGCTCGCCGCCTGAGTGCCGGCGCCCCGGCTCGGGCTCGCGACGGCGGTCGCGGCTTGAGGGATACTCGTCGCGCAGGGGGTTGTGCCGGGTGCCGCGCGGGCGGTTGCCGCAGGAGGAAGACGAACGGGTGCTACCCGTGGAGCGGCCGTCGAAGCGGCCCGTGGAAAGAGAGAGGCCGCCTTGGGAGCGTCTGGGTTCGTCGTCGTAGCGGCTGTAATCGGATCGGGCCATGACATCCTCGGGACTGATGTGTTTGAGTTACGTTTAAGGGTCGAAAGAATAGTAGCAATTCCCCCGGTTTTTGCGAAGACCTTACGAAGATCTTAACAAGGATCGCGTAGTGAAAATGCCCGCAGACGGTCTTTAGCGGGCGCCCTATGGACTTTTAGTTGCCGGAGGGGAGCGCCGTCGCCAGTCGTGCGCGCTTCCCCTATACTTAGGCCTTACGAGTTCGAGTGCCTCGAATGGGTATGGGCGGCGACATGTCCCGAACCTGGTCAGGTCCGGGAGGAAGCAGCCATAAGGGACCGCTGACGAGCGCCCATACCTATTCGGGGCACTTTTGCGCGAAGGGCGCACCGCGGTGCCAACGTAAAATTACCGTGGCGCTTTTGCGCAGGGTCTCGTTGCCGTGACCTCTGAAAATACAATGGGGCCGGCGGCGCGCCGCCTTCTACGTTATTCTGCAGATTGGAGACTCGGTGGGCATCATCGACTTTTTCATCAACCTTTTGAAAGACCCGCGCGGCTTCATCGCCGGCTGGATCATCGCTTTGGGCCCGGTGTGGGTGTACACGCCGCTGTTCCTCATCGTGTTCGTGGAGACGGGGCTCGTGTTCTTCCCGTTTCTGCCGGGCGACTCGCTCCTGTTCGCAGCGGGTGTGTTCTCCGCCGACGGCGGCGGCCTGAACGTGTGGGCCACGCTCATCGTGTTCTGGGCGGCAGCCATTTTGGGCAACACCTCGAACTACTGGATCGCGCGCCTGTTCGGCAGCCGCATCATCGATTCGGGGAAGGTGAAGGCGCTCACGCCCGAGCGCATGGCCAAGCTCGATCACTTCTTCGAGCGTTATGGCGGGCTCACGATCATCATCACGCGGTTCATGCCGTTTTTCCGCACCTTCGCGCCGTTCATCGCCGGTACCGGACATATGAACTTCGGGAAGTTCACGTTCTTCAACGCCGTCGGCGGCATCTCCTGGGTGAGCCTGTTCGTGCTGGTGGGATACTTCTTCGGCGGCATTCCGTTTGTGCAGGAGCACTTCGAGGTGATCGTGCTGGGCATTGTGGCCGTGTCGGTGGCGCCGGCGTTCATCGGTGTCATCAAGGCCGCGCTGAACAGTCGTCGCGCCAAGGAGGGCGATCCGGTAGCCCAGGCGGCCGAGCGCGTGAACGAGGCGGAGTACGAGCGCGAGCTGACCGAGGAGCGCGTGATGCGCGCCGAGGCCGAGGCGAAGGCGGAGGCGCGGCGCCGGGTGGTGGCCGAGGACGCGCAGGCGGCTTCCGAGACCGAGGAGAAAGGCGGGGAGTAGGCCATGGCCGAGGCACTCTATCGCAAGTACCGACCACAGATCTTCGAGGACGTGGTCGGTCAGGAGCACATCGAGCGCACCATCAAAAACGCCATCGCCCAGGACAAGGTGAGCCACGCCTACCTGTTCACGGGTCCGCGCGGCACCGGCAAGACCACCACGGCGCGCCTTCTGGCCAAGGCGCTTTTGTGCGAGAAGGGCCCTACGGCCGAGCCCGACGGCACGTGCGACGACTGCGAGATGATCGCTGCCGGCGAGCATCCCGATGTGTACGAGCTGGACGCCGCGAGCCGCACCGGCGTGGAAAACGTCCGCGAGGAGATCATCGGGCGCGTGCAGTTCGCGCCGACGCGCGGGCGCTACAAGGTATACATCATCGACGAGGTGCACATGCTCTCGACGGCCGCCTTCAACGCGTTGTTGAAGACGCTGGAGGAGCCGCCGAGCCACGTGGTGTTCATCCTGGCCACCACCGACCCCCAGAAGGTGCCCGAGACCATTCACTCGCGCTGCCAGCGCTTCGATTTCCGCCGCATCTCCACCGAGGCCATGGTGTCTCGCTTGGGGGCCATCTGCACCGCCGAGAACGTGGAGTTCGAAGGGGAGGCCCTGGAGCTCATCGCGCATCGGGCCGAGGGCGGCATGCGCAACGCGCTCACCTCGCTGGAGCAGCTCATCGCCTTCGGCGACGGTGCGGTGACCATGGAAGTGGCCGAGCGGATGCTGGGGGCTGTGGACTCCACGGATTTGGCCGACATCGTGCGGACGATAGGTGCCCGCGACGCGGCGGCGTGCTTCCGCTGGGTGGCCGAGTACGTGGAAACCGGCGCCGACATGGCCCAGTTCGTCGCGAATTTGGCCGAGCATATGCGCAACATGTACGTCATGGCCGTGGCGGGGCCCGAGGTGGTGCTCGATGTGTCCGAGACGACGCGCTGCGAGCTGATCCAGGAGCTGCCGCTGTTCGGCGTCGACCGCCTGGCGCGGCTTCTGGGTGTTTTGGGGGATGTAGCCGGCGAGCTGAAGACGTCCACGAACCCGCGGCTTACCTTCGAGATCGCGCTGACGCGTATGGTGCGCCCCGACGCCGATGTGACGTTGGAAGCTCTGGCCGAGCGCGTGGAAACCCTGGAGCGCCAGCTGGCCGGCGCCTCTGTCGTGGCTGCCGCGCCCGTTGTGCCTGCGGGAGCGGCCCTCGTAGGGGGCGACCTTGGTCGCCCCTCGGCTCCAGCTGGGTCAGCGCCGTGCGACAGCCCGTCCGCCTCGCTCGCGGAGGGCAGACCAAGGTCTGCCCCTACGGAAGAGGTTGTCCCGGCGGCAGCCCCTGCCGCGGCGACCTCTGCTGCCGTTGCCCCCGCGCCGTCTACGGCATCCGCCCCCGTTTCCGCACCGCCCGCTTCGGCCGCTGCGGGCGCCTTATCGCCGGAAATCACCGCCGCCCTCTCGAATATGGCCTCGCTTCAGCGTCTCTGGGCCGGTGTTCTCGCCTCGCTGAAGAAGTCCAAGGCGGCCTACGGCGTGCTGTTCATGAACACCAAGGCGGTCTTCGATGCGGCGGCGGGCGCGCTTCTCATCGAGTTCCCCGCCGAGAACGACTTCGCCTTCCGCGCCGTGCAGAAACCCGACGTGCAGGCTGAGCTCGCCCAGGCTCTGCGCCGTGAAGCCCACGGGGACATTCCCTTCGAGCTGCGCAAGGGCGGCGCCTCGGCTCCGATGGCCTCTGCTCCCGCCGCGGCTTCCGCATTTAACGTACCCGCACCGGCCTCTCAATCGGTACCTGCCCCGTCCGCTGCTTCGGCGAGCCCGATGTCCGGCGCGCCTTCTAGCGTGAGTGCGCCCGCGGTTCCCGCTTCCGCCGCTGCGCCGGCGTCCTCGCCGGCCCCCGCGCCCGATGACGATCGGCCGCCCTACGACGACTACGTCCCCTACGACGATGCGGATATCCCTTTCGAGGACCCCTTCGCCTCCCGGGGCGCCTCGCCCCAGGGCGCAGCGACCTCCCCGGCGCCGAGCGTCTCCGCAAATGCCTCTCCCGCAGCCTCTTCCGAAGTGCCCCCGTGGGAGGAGGCGCCCCAGGTGCCGGCGCCGTCTGGTGCGACACCTCAAGCGCCTGCGTCCGCTCCTGCCCCCTCGCCGGCCCCTTCGATGGCAGCACCGTCCGCCTCCGCGCTTCCCCCCGAGCCCGATGCCGTGTCCGGGCCTTCCCCGAATCCCGTAGAGGAGCCCGACCTCGCCGCCTCGCTTGCCTTCGGCTTCGGCGACGGCGTCAACTTCGAGGAAGTCGTCTAGGCGAGATTGGGCGAGATGCCCTAGAATACGTTAGCAGTCGGGCGCGACCCGCGAACCAGCAAAGGAGACCCTTTCATGGACATGAAGAAAATGATGAAGCAGGCTCAGAAGATGCAGCGCGATGCTGCCGCGGCCCAGCAGGAGATCGCCGCCATGACCTTCGAGGCCTCGGCCGGCGGCGGCATGGTGAAGGCCACGGCCACCGGCGAGATGGCCATCACCGACATCACCATCGACCCCGCTGCCGTGGATCCCGAGGACGTGGAGATGCTGCAGGACATGGTCGTCGCCGCCGTGAACGAGGCGCTGCGCGCCGCCAGCGAGGCAGCTAACGCCCGCATGAACGCCGTCATGGGCGGCATGAAGATCCCCGGCCTGATGTAGCCGGGCCGTCTCCATCTCAAGGCGACATTCGTGCAAGCGGCACCTTCCATCCAAAAGCTCCTCGACGAGCTGGAGCGTCTGCCCGGCGTGGGGCCGAAGTCGGCCCAGCGCATGGCCTACTGGATCCTGAACACCGACGCCGCCGAGGCGCTGCGTCTGGCCGATGCTATCCGCGAGGTGAAGGCGGGCGTGCACTTCTGCGCTCGCTGCTTCAACTACGCCGAGGGCGATTTGTGCGAGATCTGCGCCAGCTCCAAGCGCGACGGCGCGGTCATCTGCGTGGTGAGCGAGCCTCGCGACATTCCGCCCATCGAGCGCACGGCCGTGTTCAACGGCGTCTACCATGTGCTCGGCGGCGTGCTGGCACCCATGGAGGGCGTTGGCCCCGGCGACTTGCGCATCGCCGAGCTGATGGCGCGTCTTGGTCGCGAGGACGTGACCGAGGTGGTGCTCGCCATGAACCCCAACATTGAAGGAGAGACCACGGCCGCCTACCTCGCGCGGCTCATCAAGCCCTTGGGCGTGAAGGTGACGCGCCCGGCTAGCGGGCTTCCCGTCGGCGGCGACTTGGAATTCGCCGACGAGGTCACCTTGGGCCGCGCCCTGGAAGGGCGATTGCCGCTGTAGGCTTTCAGGCTGCGAAAAAAGAAGGGCCGTTGCGAAAAGCATCTCGCAACGGCCCTTCTTTATGGGTTGAAAAAGCCAGGTTACTTGCAGCAGGCGGGAACCTCGTGTTTGACGCGGTCGTGCTCCTCGGCGCGCTTGGCGTCGTTGAAGCGGTCGAGCGTGCCCACCAGGTAGCCGGTGATGCGGCGGATGCGGTCGAACTTCACCGGCGCGAGCCCGTAGTGGATGCCCACGTCCTCGCCATCGACATCCAGCGTCAGCGACTCCAGCTGACCATGGGGGTACTTGTCGTAGGCGCGCTTGATGTAGGCCTTGATCTCGTCGTCGGATACGGGGGCATCGCTGGCTTGGGCGTAGTTCACGGCCACCTTCACGCCGTCGATCATCTTGTTCTCCATGATGGGCTCCTTGTCGTTTGCGGTTCGGTTAATGCCTCGCTGGTTCACTATATCTAGTTAGCGAAACGGAATTCTAACACAATATGTGGCCCTTTGGGGTCATGTTCTCGAGATGTAGCAAAAACCTCGCGAAAGACCTTTGCTCAGCGCTCCCAGAAGTCGGCGGCCAGCTCGGCGCGGTTGGCGTGGCCGGTCTTCTTCAGGATGTTGTGCATATGCACCTTCACGGTGCCGGCGGAAAGCGTCAGTGTGCTTGCAATGTTCTGGTTGTCCTTCCCCATGAGCGCGTGGCGCAATACCTCCTCCTCGCGTTTGGAGAGGTCGTAGGTGCGGCTATACAAAGGCAGCAGACGATCGATGGACTCCGCGAGCAAAGGATCGTCGCCTTCGGGCAGCTCGCGGGCTCGCAGCTGCAGGGACACCGACGCGCCCCGCAGAACCGCTAGGCCGTAGCAGATGAACAGGAGGTTCTCCATGGGGCTGCGCTCGGCGAGGACCCACATGCCGCGGGGAATGCTGCCGGGGTCGAAGATCAGCTGGACGTACACGTTCTCCAGAATGATGCCGCAGGTAAGACCGATGGCCCAGAAGAACGCGGTGCGGTGGCTCTTCATGATGGAGCGCCGCTCGGGGTCGGGGGAGTGCGTGTACCACCAGGCGAGCAGGCCGTAGCAGACCAGCTGCAGCACAGCGCGCAGGTTGTAATAGACGAACTCCCTCCATTGCGGGTTCTCGATGAACTGATAGGCGGCCAACGACAGCGCGGCCCACAGTGCCACGGGCGCAAAGCGAACGACGGGGCGTTCTTCCCGGCAGTAGCGGCAGGCGGCCAGCCACAGAAAGAGGAACGCACCGCCGCCGGTGATGATGGAGGTGTAAGGGTGTCCCACATCGTAGAACGAGGCGGCTTCGAACACGGCATCGGGGGTGATGAAATTGTCTTTAAAGACGAGGGAGACATCGAAGAAGTAGAACGTGAATCCGAACGTGGCGTACAGGAACGTGCGACGGTGCGACACGTAAAAGGCCGACAGGCTCGTGGCCGCCACGATGGTGTAGAAGAACATGATGAGAAGCGTGTAGTAGAACAGCAGGGTCATTGGTGCTCCTCGAAAGCAGATGCGGCGGCAGGACTCGCTCGGCGTGGTTTGCCAGCTTGGCGGTAGTGTAGCGAATCGCGGCGGGGGCCGTCGAGCCGCTATGGCGCTTTGTTGACGGATCGGCAACGGCGATGTTCCCACCTGCGGTTTAGTCCGTGTATAGATGGAGGTCTTCGCAATATCTCCAAGTTATACCCGCTGCGCTTGAGGAACATCCCCGGCTTATGCCTTGGCTGCGCGCAGCCCGTGCCCCTACACTCGGATCATCACATCCTCCCATGGCTCGCGGTCGAAAGCAGTGGCTCCGATGGCGATTCCGATGGCGGCCCATGGGAAGGCATCACGGCGTTTCGCCCCGATTCAGACAGGAGATCATCATGGCCGAGACAACCATGGAAGCCGTTCCCATCCCGACCGAAGAGCCCAAGAGGGAGAAAAAGAAGCGCAAGTTCTCTTTTCCCTCGGCGTTCACGATTCTGTTTATCGTGACCATCATTGCCGTCATTTGCACGTGGTTCGTGCCGGCCGGCCAGTACTCGAAGCTGCTCTACGATTCCGAGAGCGGCAAATTGGAGATGACGACACCGACCGGCGAGGTGTCCCAGCTTGATGCGACCCAGCAAACGCTCGATGAGCTGGGCGTGAAAATCGACATCGATCAATTCACGAGCGGCGCCATCACCAAGGCGGTGTCTATTCCCGGCACCTATGAAGGGCTCGATCCGCATCCGGTGTCGCTTGCCGACATTCCCTACTCCATGGTCTGGGGCGTGATCGACGGCATCGACGTCATGGTGTTCATCCTGTGCCTGGGCGGTCTTATCGGCGTCGTGAAAGTGACCGGCGCCTTCGAAAGCGGGCTTTCCGCCCTCACGAAGAAGACCAAGGGTCGCGAGTTTCTGCTCGTGTTCGGCGTGTCGGTGTTCATGATCTTCGGCGGCACCATGTGCGGCCTGGAGGAGGAGGCCGTGGCCTTCTACCCGATTCTCGCGCCGATCTTCATCGCGCTGGGCTACGACTCCATTGTGGTCGTGGGCGCGATCTTCATGGCCGGCTCCATCGGCACCACGTTCTCTACGGTGAACCCCTTCTCGGCCGTTATTGCCTCAAATGCTGCCGGCACGGTGTTCACCGAGGGCATCGCCGTGCGTGCCTTCGCTTTGGTCGTGGGCGCCATTGTGTTTCTGCTGTACTTGCATTGGTATGCCAAGAAGGTGAAGGCCGATCCGAAATTCAGCTACTCCTACGAGGATCGTGAGAAGTTCAATGCCCAGTGGGAGCTGGACGAAAGCGGCGCAGCGGCCCGGGAGTTCAGCCTGCGCAAGAAGATCGTGCTCGTCATCTTCGTGGCCGCCTTCATCATCATGATTGTGGGCGTCATGAACCTCGGTTGGTGGTTCCCGCAGATGGCCGCAGAATTCGTGACGCTGTCCATCCTGGTTATGTTCATCGGCGGCACGGGCAAGGACGGCGTGGGGGAGGCGAAAATGGTGGACGCTTTCGGTGCCGGCGCCTCCAGCCTGGTGCCCGTGGCCCTCATCATCGGCCTGGCCCGCGGCGTGAACCATGTGCTCACCGAGGGCATGATCAGCGACACCATGCTGAATGCGGCCTCCAACCTGGTGGCCGGCATGAGCGGCCCTCTGTTCGTGGTGTGCCTGCTGCTCATCTTCTTCGTGCTGGGCTTCGTGGTGCCTTCTTCCAGCGGCTTGGCGGTGCTGGCGATGCCTATCTTCGCGCCTTTGGCCGACACCGTGGGCATTCCCCGCTGGATCATTGTGGCGGCCTACCAGTTCGGCCAGTACGCCATGCTCTACATCGCGCCGACCGGCCTAGTGATGGCAACGCTGCAGATGCTGGACATGAAGATGTCCCACTGGTTCAGGTTCGTCTGGCCCATGATGGTGTTCACCTTGGTGTTCGGCGCCATCCTTTTGAGCATCTGCTCCGTGGTGTTCGCGGTGTAGCGACTTTTCCCGATAGGTCGGGCGGCCTTGCCGGCGCCGCCTAGGCCCTTCCCGACAGAGGGCGACCTTTTCGCGAGGGCCGCCCTCTGGTTGTTGCGCAGGAGGGGGCGTGCCACGGAGGCTCTGCGCCGGTAGCTACCAAGGCCTAGAATTCGGCTTGGGGGACAGATTCGCGCAGGATCGATCCTGCTGCAAAAAGCGCTGCCCTCGTAAAGGAGCGAGGGCAGCAATCGCGAAGGGCCGATCGGGCGGGAGCTAGGCTTCAACCACTTCGATTTTTATTTCTTCGTCGTAGTCGGGCTCGGGGTTGTCTCCTGGGTTGGACATATGCAGGATCTCTTGCCCCTGGAAGTAGCAGCTCTTGAGGTAGCATCCGTATTCGTAGGCGTCTTCCTCGGTATCGTAGAGGTCGTCTTCCTCGTGCACCTCGCCGTCTTCGGAGATGAGTCTGACCTTGTACTGTGCCATGTTATAGCCTTTCTCTTTGAGCAATTATTTTCTTAAGCCACGGCCAGTGCCTGGCTCGCGGTCTCTTCTTCAGGGAGCGAATCGAGCATGCCGACGAGCTTGAAGCGGAGGGATTTGGCCACGTGGTAGCCTTCGATTTTCTGCTTGATGGTCTCCTTCGTCTCGCCCTGCTTGTACAGCTGCTTGACCACGTTGGACAGGATTGCGTCGAAGCCGAACTCGGATATTCCTCGCACTAAAAGCAACGCGACGCCCAAAGTGGCCACGCCCCCGATCATACCGCCGGGCCCCAGGGAGCCCAAAGCTGTGGTGATCGCAGCTGCACCGGTGAGCCCGGATCCCCCCAGGGCCGTCAGGAGCATTAAGCCGGGCACTCCGAGTGAGGCTACGGTCTCGACGATCTTGTCTAGGGGTACTGTCTTTTTCATTTCTACCTCTCTTTCCGGCGTCGCGTCCGACGGCGCCATTTCTGGATCTGCGTCGGGGGCCGTTCGAGCCTGCGGAGATGGCGCGAAGTGTAAACTACTCGAAAGGAGGTATCAGCCCAAATGAAAGGAGATGGATTGCCTTCTCCGAGGATCGCGGTCTCCCGACGGACTAAATAATATGACGGAGAGGGTCATGAAGCGAGGAGCGGAAACAGCCCATTTTGGGCTCCAATGGATAGCTTTTCTATCCATTATGGGGCATATATAAGGTGGTAGCGAATGGAAAACATCGATTTGGCGAGGGAGATGAGAGCGCGGCTGTATCGGGAATGCCGCGAACGCGGGCAGTTCAGCAGCAGGGACAAGGCGGCGTCGGCCTTCTCTGTGGAGAACGTCAAGATCAGCGCGTCGTCTCTTAAAGATTTCGAGACGGGGAAGAGGACGCCGTCGCCTAATTTGGTGCTTGATATGGCAAGGGTGTACCAGACCCCCGAGCTCAAGTGGCTGCACTGCTCGACGGTCTGCCCGATCGGACTGGAGATCTACAAGAAGGGTGCCGGGCTGGGAACCGAGGACATCTACCGAACTTATTTCGAGCTGGCGGGGGCCTTCGACCGCATCAACGATGTCGAGACGTCACTGCACGAGATCATAGCCGATGACGCCTTCACTCCCGACGAGGAGGAGAAGATGGACGAGATACTGGGAGTTCTCGATAAGATCACCGAGAGCACCGATAGACTCCGAGTGTGGATTGAGAAGAGTCGGAAGGGCGCTCGCTGATAGGCAAATCGTGTCTAATTTGTGACCTCCGATTACCTTTGGGCCGCCAGCAATGAGCTGAACCCCGCTATCGGGGTTCAGCTCAGCTACGGCAGGGCCTTTTTTCATGTTGGCGGATGCTGTACGGGACACTTACAGCCCTGATCAAGCGTTAATCTGTGTCTTATGCAGATAGCAGAAATGCAAGGCAAGGTGATGCATCTATAATAGCTTCTTGGTGGTTTATACCCTCGATCAAAGATTGAAGTTGAAATATGACACAATCAGAGAAGGTAAAGGCTGCGCGGCAGTTTGCCGAAGCGTGGAAGGGCAGAGGCTACGAGAAGGGCGATGCCCAGGTTTTCTGGACGGAGCTTCTGCGCGATCTCATAGGCATGGAGCACGTCTCGTTTAATGCAAAATTCGAGTACTGGACCGTTGATGGCGGTTTCATAGACTACCTCATATCGGATGCGGCGGTGTTCGTTGAGCAGAAGGGCTTGAGCATAGACCTCAGCAGGCCCGAGGAGCCCGGAGGGAGGATGGTCGCGCCGTTCGAGCAGGCGCTTGCCTATGCGGAGAGTTTCGGGCGCAACAAGCAACCGCGCTTCATCGTTATGTGCAATTTCGGAACTTTCTGTGTGTGACCGCAATGCGCATTCCAGGAAAAAGCCGGGTGATAAGAACAAGATGCTTGTGGTAATGCAATGGCAACTCGACTCGGGTATGATACCGAGGGAACGATACTGCCTTTGAGCCTGCGAGCGATTGAGGGAGAGAACGAGAGATACAGAGATGGTTGGACTAGAGCCAGGTGATAGGTGCGTTAATACTTTCATTCTGACGCTTATGGAGCTGCCCGGGGTTGGAGCCCGGACGGTTCAGAAGATCCTCGAGGATAAGCGGTTGATAGTTGAATCGACGGAAGTTCTCGATGGGGAGTTCGCATTGGCCCTGAACGTTGGGGCAGTCAACAAGGCCCTGGCTTACGATCCTATCGATTCGCCGGATGCCAACGCGGAGCGTGCTGACGCCATTTGGATGGAGGCCGAGGGCGTGGCCGATATGATCGTCGAACGCGCGAATGACTGCGGTGCGAGCATCCTGAACCCCTATATGAGCGCATATCCGCGCCGCTTGCTTCTCAACAAGAGGTACCCGCCGATCCTGTTCTGTAGAGGCGATGCCGCCGTGCTCAACGCGGAGAAGGCTGTAGCCATAATCGGCACGCGGGAGCCCACGGATTTCGGGAAGAGAATGGGGACGAGGCTCGCGGAGGTTCTTGCAGCCGACGAGTACGTGATCGTGAGTGGGCTTGCTTTGGGCTGCGACACCGTTGGACACGAGGGCGCGCTTCTGGCCGAGGGGAAGACGATTGCTGTGCTGCCCACGCCGATCGACGCGCCCGTGTACCCCTCGCAGAACCAGGGTCTGGCAGACCGTATCGTGGGAGGTGGTGGCGCGTTGGTTTCGGAGTACGCGCCCGGCGCCATGTTGCACGACAAGCAGCTCGTGAGTAACCTAGTCGCGCGCGATGAGTGGCAGCCCGGACTCTCGGATGGTGTCATCGCTATCGAGACGAGCGTCGCGGGGGGCACCAACCACGCTATGAAGCACGCCCAGGGTACGAACACCCCCATCGCCGTTTTCGACTACAGCAGCCGCATGGGCGAGGACTTTTACGCCGACGAGCGCTTCGGCGGGAATGTAAAATACCTCAAGGACGGTGCGTTTCCCATATTCGAGGCCTCCACCATTGAAGACTTCAAGATCGCCATGGAGTCCTACCGTCAAAGGAATTTCAGAGGAGCCAGCGGTGGCACGGCGCTTGGCAGGGACAGCCAGCTGAATCTGTTCGGTTAGGGTGATCGATGATGGTCGGGGATTCCTGCGACAACCTGCTCGCCAACTATCGGATCTTTTTCGAGGGCATGCCCGATCCGGTGTTCTATAAGTACTTCTATCCCACTGGCGATAATACTGGCGTGCTCTGGGATCTTTACCACTATGTGAGGGGACTGAAGAAGGATAAGGATAGCGACGCCGAATGTTACTACAAGTACAGCGAGATGCCCGCGGGGCCCAATGGAGGGAACCTCAGCTATTACGAGAAGGATCTCCGACAAATGCTGAGGGCTGTTTGGAAAGACACGGGCGGCAAGGCAGTCAAGGGCGCCGTTGCCACGATACCCTCAAGTGACGTACTCAAGATCAACAGAGTGACCGAGATGGTACGCGACGTGCTGAGCAGCTCCGGCGGCGCCTATGTCGACCTGACGCGAATCATCCGGCGTGGGAAGAGCCGCGGAGCCTTCCATTTGGAGGGAGGAAAGCGCAGTGTGGCCGAGAACAAATCGACCCTTTTGATATCTAATCCGGGAATTCTCGCCAGGCTTGATTTGGTCGTCGTCGTTGACGACGTCCTGACCACGGGCAGTTCTTTCAGGGCGATGGGCGAGTTCCTGAGGGAAAACGGGTTCCGGGGGAGGATCGTCAATTTCGCCTATGCTCGGGCTTTTACGGGCGAGGTCGTGAAAGCATACTTGAGGTACGATCGCGGAATCGAGTACGAGTTCTTTCCCGACGCACGGCAGCTGCGGGAGCCGTTTCCCGAGAAGGGCGGGTCGCAGGATCCAGATGGCCCGATCGGCGCGATCGTCTACGACTTAGACCAAACGCTCATCGACAGCGGCATAAGGGATCTGCGCTACGAGGAGAACATGGCCCATGCGGTTATGCCCTACAAGGTCTACGAGGGCGTTAGGGAGCTCACCTCGCTTCCCATTCCGACTGCCCTTCTGAGCAATCGGTCGAAATGGCAGATGGACAAGTTGCTTTCTCCTTCCGAAGCGGTCGACAATATTAAATTCCCGGAGCACCGCGGGCTCATTCCCTTCCCGGTGTTCACCTATCCACAAGATGAGGATGAGGGGGGCTTTCGCAGAAACTACTACAAGCCCTGCCGTCGTGGCGTTTGCGAAGTGGTGGACTATCTCAAGAAATACTACGACGTTGGAGGCTGTCGCATAGTGGGTCTGGGGAATACCTGTGAGGACATGATCGCGTACAAGTCTGCCGGCATCGACGGCGCTCTTGCGCTCTGGGGCGTCCCCGACTACCTCAAGGGGCACGCGCGCAAACATTGGGGTGCGGACTGGGTCTTCGAGAGAGTCGAGGATTTCGCGGCATGGTGTAAAAGCCGCATGAACTTCTACCAGCGCGGAATCGAATGCATGGACACAGACGCTGATCTCGCTAAGAAGCTTTTTGATAAGGCCATTCGGGTGGGAGATAATGTCGGTTCAGCGGCGAGTTGTCTGGGATATTTGATTTCCAAAGAAGATCCCAAGACAGCGATTGAGCTCTATAGAAAGGCCATCGATGCCGGCGAAGTAAAAATGGCCGCCAACAATCTCGCCCTTCTCATCGAAGAAGATTATCCCGAAGAGGCCGAGTCGTTGTATATGAAGGCGATCGAGGCGGGAAGCAATAAGCTAGCACCGAGAAACCTCGCGCTGCTTATCCGAATGAGCGATCCCAAGCGCGCCGTGAGTCTTTTCAGGCAGGCCGCCCTCAATGGCAATAGTCAATATCTCGAAAAAGACCTTCGGCCGCTGATTCGATCGGGTGTGGAATGCGCCGTGCGGTTGTACGAAGCGCTCTTGGTCTCTGCAGATGGAAAGAAAGCCGCAGAGCTGGCCCAGTTGGTCGAGGAATGGGACACCGAGAAGGCCGAGACGCTGTATGCCACCGCGATGTCCTCTGGAGACAACTATGATGCTCCCAGGTGTTTAGGACGACTGCTAAGGGAGAGCCAGCCGCAAAGGGCGCTCGACCTCTTCGCGGTGGCGGCGAGACACGGCAACACTGAGGGGATGTTTGAGGACGTCAAGCCGATGATCAAGAACGGCGTTCTGGAGGCCTTGGAATTCTTCGAGCGTTCAGTGATCACGCAGGACGGGAGAGGAGCGGCCGATCTGGCGCAATTCCTCGAGAAAGAGGATCCGGGCAAGGCGCGCGGGCTTTACGCAGCCGCGGTCGAAGCCGGTGCCGGAGGATTGACTTGCACGAAGTTAGCCGATTTGCTGCGCGACGAGGACCCTGCGAGGGCCCTGGAGTTGTACGAGCGCGCGATTAAGGAGGGGGACGAGTTTAGCGCGCCGATTCGTTGCGCGAAGATGATTATGGACCGCGATCCCGATCGCACCCTCGATTTGCTGCAGCTTGCGGGTAAAGCTGGCAATTACACGGAATTGTCGGATGTCCTCATGCCGCTCATTGCTGACGGCAGCGAGCGGGCGATGCAGCTTTATGAAAAATATGTCATAGCTACGGACGAGCTTGATGGGGATTCTCGTATTCAAGATTTGGCCACTTACCTTCACGATAAGAATCCGCATAAAGCGGTCGAGCTCTATAAACGGTTGTTCCACACCGACCTCAAGGGTGAAGCAATGTACAGTTATGGCATTTTGATACAAAAAGAAAGCCCCGGAAAGGCCAAGGAAGCATTCAGAATGGCGATAGCGGCGGGCAACGAGCAGTATGCAACCTGCGCCCTCGCGCGGCTTATTGAGGACGAGAACCCGGCAATGGCGATCGAGCTGTTTGAGAGATCGCTAGCCGTGAAGTACGACAGCGATGTCGTCAACGAGCTCGGGATCGTGAGGGCGAGTAAGGATCTTGACCTGGCTAAGGACACCTTCGTCGAGGCGATGGAGGCCGGGGACAAGCTGTGCGCCCCGTGCAATTTGGCCCATCTTCTCATTCCCGACGATCCCAACAGGGCAGCGGATCTGTATCTATCTATACTGGAACAAAACGAGCCGGAGGTTGCCCTCGGCCTCTCCTTTTTGGTGCGGGAGAGCGACCCGGCGCTGGCGGCCAACCTGTTGAACAGAGCCATCGTGAATCGAGAAGACAGAGAGCCGCTGCGCTTCTTCCTCACGTTCCTTGCCTTGGCCGACAAGGAAACAGCTCTGAATGCTTGCAAGTACTTTGCCAACCAAGGCTTCAGCGCAGCGCCCGGCATCGCGTCCGAGATCATGTTTGGGAGCGCGTACGACCCCGCTAAGGGCACCGTGTCCCTGAAAAAGGGCACTTGCGAAGACGATGCAGCATGCGAATGGATCGTATTGCGACAGGACGGAGGGAGGGTGCTCCTTCTCGCGCGCGACGTCGTGTCGCACATGCCGTTCGTCCAAGGGGTTGACACTCTGGACTGGTTCAGCTCCGAGGTCAGGCGATGGCTCAACGGGGAATTCCTGGCCGACTCGCTCGACTGGGACGTGGCCGAGTTATTGGTGGCTGGCGACGAGACGGACGATCTCGTCTTCTGCCTGTCCGCGGAGGAGGTCAAGAGGTACATGGACGAGGGGCACCTCCTGGCGGCTCGGGCCTGCAATGACGCGACCGGATTGCGCGCAGCGCGATGGTGGCTCAGGCCGTCAGGCGGCGAGAGCACGTTAAGCGTACCGTGCGTCGATGAGGATGGCGTCATCGGGTGGTGCATGTCGTTTGCCTCCGCTGGCGTGCGACCGGCGATATGGCTTGCTTTCTGATGAGTCGTTGTGCCTATTCGGCACTGAGGAAAACGTCCTCGGTGCCGAGCGTAGCGCAAGACTGGCTCGTGGCCTTCGAGGAGCAGTTCGATAGGCTGTTTCGCGCAGGTGAGGTCGTCGTAGTAGCTGGCCCGGAGATCGTAGAGCAGCGGCGACAGGGACGCCGTGCTCAGGGCTACGGGATGGCCTAGGGTCTGGGGCGCTATGACGTGGAGGCCCCCATGCTCGGCGCAGGTCTCGCCGATCCACAAGGCTGCCTTCCGAGTGCCGAAGGGGGCGGTGAATCTTCGCCGTGCGACGGGAGGCCTACTCGTCCGAGTCGTCTCTCGGTTTCTCTTCGTGCAGGTAATGTACTTCGACCTTGATTTCTACGGAGTCGTATCCGTTTTCAGCGAGCGATTTTGCGATGGTGTTGCAATCGGCGATGGCCTGAAGGGCCTCGCCGCGGTCGATATCCGGCATCTGGGAATAACGTGCTGCAACCGCATGCATGCTGATATTAATGGCAGCGTCGATAACAGGGGGCTCGACGCTCAGCCAGCCAGAATCGATGGCTTTCGACAGAAGCTCGTCGACGCTATGGGTCTTGCTGGGAACGATTCCATTCTGGATGAATACGTTCTTCACCATCTTTTCTGCTGCTTGCTGCGAATGGAAGGCGATGGCCTCGGTGTAGGGATCGATTTCCTTCGCCAGATTCTCGACAACGAGCACATCGCGGTGGGCGGCGTACATGAAGCCGGTGTATTCCGTATCAGCCATAAATCTTCACCCCTTCACGAGCGACGATGTATTCGGGTGTCGAGAGGTCGTGCGAGCGTTGCACAAAGGTGTCGGCGCTTGAGCAGAGCACGTCCTTGGGACGCTTCATCCAGAGAAGCGCCTTGCGAACCAAAGCGCCGTAGGCCAGGGGTCTCTTAGCGGCGTCTTTTGTGACGACGTAAAGGTCGACGTCGCTATCGGGTGTTTGCTCGCCGCGGGCGTAGGAGCCGAACACATAGATGGCGTCGGTGGGCACGGTGCTTACGATGCTGCCCACAATATCGTCGAGATGATCGATGGGAAGTTGTTTCGCATTGGGGTTCACGGTGCCTCCTTCCGATGGCTAGGTATGCGGCGTCGCCTGATGGGCGTGATTTGCCTGGCTCCGTCTGATTATACCTTCAACGAAAAGTCCCCAGGCATGACAAAGGGCCCTGTCCCCTCCAAAAACAGAGCCCTCATCGTTCGAAGCTTGTGGGCTTCGGCGTAAATCGGTGATTATTATAGCAACCCTCACAGAAAATGCAAAACGTCACCGAAAACTGTTACTTTTGCTCGCGCTTCTTGGCCTTCATGTACTTGGCGCCGAAGGCGCAGATGTCGGTGGCGCCGAAGCCGATGAGTAGCATCGAGAAGCCGGCCTTCAGCACTTGAGCCGAGGTGGCGCCGGCGCTTGCGAAGCCGGCGGAGCCGTTCATCTGGTAGGTGTCGAACAGGGAGCCGACGTCGTCGGGCGTGTAGTAGGCGAGCATGCACAGGCCGAAGACGATAATGACGGCGCCGACGATCATGCCGCAAATGCGGAAGGCCTGCTCGGGATCGATGGTCTTGTGCGTCTTCTGGACGGCGGCCGCGGTGGCGGCTACCGCTGCGTGAGGCGAGGCGGTGGGGGCGGTGCCGGGTGCCGCGGCCGCAGTGGGAGCCTGGGGTGCCGCTGCTACCTGCTGGGGCGCGCCGTAGGTCGCTTGGTAGGCGGCTTGATGGGTCGCGACCGGATTCTGCGGCATAACGGGAGGCTCGTTGGTGACGGCGGGTTCGTCGGGGTTCAGCTCCTGGGATTGCAGTACCTCGCCGAGCATCTCGCTCGCATCGCCCGCAGCGGCGGTCTCAACGTCGCCAGGGGTGCGAGCGGGCTCGCCGTAGGCGAGAGATTCCCGCTCGAGCTCGCGGCCTTCGGGGCCGTAGCCGGCGGTGACGCCAGGGGTTTGGTTGGTGTTCTCGGTCATGGGAAAGCTCCTCTCAGAGAAGGGGTTCTTGATTGAACGCAAACCAGCATAGAAGCGGCCCGCCCCGAAATCGGAGCGGGCCGCTAAGCGTATGGCGACCGTAAAGTTGCCGCCACCGTTTCGGAAACGGTGGCTGGCGAGTCGATTCCTTCTACCAGCTGAGCAGCTCGTAGCCGTCTTCGGTGATGACGAGTTGGACTTCCCACTGGGCCGTGAGCGAGCGATCGGCGGTGCGAACCGTCCAGCCGTTGGGGTCGGTCATGTCGATCTCCTGGGCGCCGGCGTTGATCATGGGCTCGATGGTGAAGCAGAGCCCCGGCACGAGAATGGGGCCGGTGCCCGCCTCCGTGACGAAGCTCACGAAAGGATCCTCGTGGAACTCCAGGCCGATGCCGTGGCCGCCGAACTCGCGCACGACCGTGTAGCCGTGCTCCCGGGCGTAAGCGTTCACGGCGGCGCCGATATCTCCCAGATGCCCCCACGGCTTGATGGCGTCCAGCCCCACCTGCACGGCCTCCTTCGTGACGCGCACGAGATCGGCCGCCTCCGGCGACACCTCGCCGATGCAGAACATGCGGGACGAATCGGAGAAGAAGCCGTCTTTAATAGTGGAGCAGTCGATGTTGACGATGTCGCCCTCGCGCAGCACCTCGTCTGGAGAGGGGATGCCGTGGCAGACCACCTCGTTGACCGAGGTGCACACTGACTTCGGGAAGCCCTCATAATCGAGCGGCGCGGGAATGGCGCCGTGCTCCACGGTGTAGTCGTGCACCCACTGGTCAATCTGCTCAGTGGTAATGCCCGGCGTGATGCGCTCGGCCACGTAGTCCAGCACGCCCACGTTCACCTCGGCGCTGCGCTTGATGCCCTCGATCTCGGCCGGGGTCTTCAGCAAATCGCGCGGCGGCACTTCCTCGCCGGTCTCGGCGAGCTCTTCCAGGCGCTCGTCGAAATCGAGGTGGCATTTCTTGTACTTCTTGCCGCTGCCGCACCAGCACTCGTCGTTGCGTCCAGGACTTTGAAGGCCGTCATACATGGGGGCTCGCTCCTTTATCGTGTGCGCCTGCGGGCGCCTTGATGTTCGCGTTCCCATGGTACTACAAGTTCGCCAAAGCGAACCTGCTGGTTTGCCTCGGCGGGTTCATTGCGAGACGGGATGAAGGGCTTGCGCGACTCTATCGATCGGTTGCGGGTATCTCCAGGGCGCGGTAGAGGCGGTCGGGCACGAGGCTCACCAAATCGTCGGTCCAGCGCGCAAGATCGGTGGGCTCATCGGAGCGGAACCAGTCGTTCATGACCTCGCATTCCAGCTTCGAGAACACCTCCACGATGAAGCGCAGGTTGTCGTTCACCTCGACATGGCGGTAGTTCTCCAAGGTGTCGAGAAGCACGGCCTTGCGGTTTTCTGGCATGATGGTCTGCCCGAAGGGCGTGTTGATCGAATACTGGATGGACTCACGGAAGAAATCGCGCTCCTGGGCGATGAGCCGCAGATGGTGGTAGTAGCCCGTTTTCCAATCGATGGTGCGGCCGATCTCGTTCAAATAGAACTGGCGGCAGAAGATGGAGTACCACCAGGGGATGTCATACTTGCTCTCGAAGTGCCGGTAGAAGGTCTGTCGCGAGATGCCGGCGTTGCGGCAGATCTCGGCCACGGTAATCTGATCGAGAGATTTGTTCACCGCATGAAGAATTTTCATCTTGATGCTCAAATCGGGGGAATTGAAGATGTTCTCGCCCAGGGTGAGGTCAGTGATCGTAGGAGTGCCTCCTTCTGCTCGTTTCGGGTATGCATCTGGGGGTTGGTCATGTCCTCCTTAAACGCATGGTACCTGATCGCTGTGGCTGTATTGATGACAACTGAAGGTGAACGTCAAGAGAACCATGATGCGGTTTCCCCCTTGTCGCAATTTTGTGACATTATTGCCAATTTGTCCTCCGCTTCAAACAAAAACCCGCTGACATTCTGTTTCGAGGAACAGGGTTTGCGACTCGACCTTTGCGCTCGCCTACGACTGGGCCGCACAATTCTTCTCATAGGGGAAGGTGCTTCCAATGAGGCGTCTTCGAAATCGAATGGGAAGAGGGTTCCTATGAACGAAAGGGCGAAGTACAAGCTCATCGGATTTATCATGATGTTCTGCTCGTCATCTTTGATGGGCGGCATCGGAGCGTTCACGCGCTTCATTGACGCCCCAGGCGACTTCGTGTCGTTCTGGCGCAACTTCGCGGGCCTTATTGCGCTCACGATCATCTTCTTGTTTATCGGCGGCTTCAAGAAGGTGAAGGCCACGCGGTTCTCGGGCATGATGTTGCTCTCGGGCATCTTCTTGGGGCTGCTTTCCGGCCTGTACTGCCTGTCCACCCAGTACACGACGTTGGCGAACGCGTCGTTCCTCATTTACACCGGCCCCATTTACTCGACGATCCTTGCGGCGATCTTCCTCAAGGAAAAGATTGATTGGCGTGGCATTCTTTGCATCATCGCCGTGGTAGTCGGCATGCTGTTCATCGTGGGCATCGTCACTCCCGAGGGCCTGACGCTCGATCTCGATCCCACCTATACCTTCGGCAACGCCATTGCCTTCGCATCGGGTGTCGCCTACGGCCTCTATTTGTTCTTCTCGCGCTATCGCGAGGATTGCGACTCGAACGTGCGCTCCTGGTGGAACTTCCTGTTCGCATCGCTGGCCATTCTCGTGCTGCTTCTGTGGCACAACTTCTGCCTGCAGCCGCTGTCCTATACCGAGAAAGTGAATGGCGTAACGCAGGTCGACGCCGCTGGCCAGATCATCACGCACCCCTGGAACCTGTTCACCATGCCGCTCGATTCCTGGCTGTGGCTGATTGCCGCCGCTCTCATCACCGGCTTCGGCGCGTTCTATCTGCTCACCCATGCCACCAAGCGCCTGAAGGCCGGCGAGCTGGCTGCCATCTCCTATCAAGAGACCATCATGGCGTCGCTTCTGGGCCTGTGCCTGTTCGGCGAGACCCTGACCGCCTTCCAGCTTATTGGCGGCGCGCTCATCGTTATCGGCGGCGTGAGCCAGATCGTCTTCACCACCAGTGCGGCGAACAAAGAAGTCGACGATGCCGCTGTTGATGGCGAAGTGGCCCTGGCGGCCCAAGTGGGAGCCGGCGGTGCGGGCTTCATCGATGCGAACCCGGATGGAATGGATCCGAAGCTGGCTGCTATGGCCGACGGCGCCCAGAAAGCTGCCGACGCTTACGATCGGGACCATCCCGACGCCGACGACCGCTAAGTCCCCTGCTTTCGCGGAGGGTCTGGCTGGGGAAGTGAGAGTCCGGCCCTCCGCTTACGCACTTGCCAAATGGGTCTTTTTGGGAGGGAAGGCCCCTGCTTTCAAGGAGTGACTATGAAAAACTCTGTATTCATGGAAGAGATGGACGCCTTTACCTACCGCGAGAAGCTCGCGAAGGATGCCGTCGTCTTCATCCCCGTTGGTGCGCTCGAACAGCATGGCAGCCATATGGCCATGTGCGTGGACGCCGCTCTTACCAAGGCCATGGCCGGCGCGACCGCTGAGGCGCTCACGGCCGATACGGACGGCGCGCTCGAGGGTATCGTGTGCTCGGCCATCAATTTCGGCTATCGTTCCCAGCAGCGCAGCGGCGGCGGGTTCCACCTGTCGGGCACGACTTCGCTGTCGGGTACTACGATCATCTCTTTGGCCCGCGATATCTGCTATAGCCTCATCGAGGACGGCGCTCGCAAGATCGTGTTCATGAACGGCCATTACGAGAACTACCAGTTTATCTTCGAAGGCGCCGAGCTGGCTCTCGAGAAGGCGTCGGCCGAGGGCATCAAGAACGTGAAAATCCAGCTTTTGTCCTACTGGGATTTCGTTGACGATGCCACCATCCAGGAGTTGTACCCCGATGGTTTCACGGGTTGGGATTTGGAACATGCTGGCGTGATGGAGACGTCCCTCATGCTCTTGTTCTATCCCGATTTGGTGGACATGGACCGCATCGATCCCGCGCTGTACACGGGGTTGCCCGCCGAGCTTCCCAATTACGATGTGCTGCCCATTGTGGCCGACTACACGCCCCCTTCGGGCTGCCTGTCGCATCCTGGTGCCTCTACGCGCGAAAAGGGCATCATCCTGCGTGACGTTGCCGTGGCCAATATGGTCATCGCCATCGAGGATGAATTCAGCGGAGCAGGTGATTTCCATGAGGACTAACGATACCGCGGCTGAGGTCGCCCCTGTTGCTCACGAGCCCCACAGCGATTTGAAGCGCGTTGCCGCCTCGTCGTTTCTGGGAAACTTCATCGAGTGGTTCGATTATGCCACCTACACGTACTTCGCCATTACGATTGGCCAGGTCTTCTTTCCCGGCTCCGAGGTGAACTCCACTTTGATGGCCTTCGCCATCTTCGCCCTGGCCTTTATCTTCCGCCCGCTCGGCGCCATGTTCTGGGGAAGCATGGGCGACAAAAAAGGTCGCAAACAGTCGCTGGCCATCTCGGTTCTGCTGATGTCCGGTGCCGCTTTCCTCATCGGCTGTCTGCCGTCCTACCAGGCCATTGGCCTGGCCTCTCCCATCCTGTTGCTCGTGCTGCGCAGCGTGCAAGGGTTTTCAGTGGCTGGCGAGTACTCGGGTGCCGCCGTGTTTCTGGCCGAGTACGCCCCGCCTGAGAAGCGCGGCCGCTATTGCTCGCTCGTCCCCGCATCGACGGCCACGGGCCTGCTGGCGGGCTCCACGATGGCCCTTGTGCTGAAAATGGTTCTGCCCGAGGCCGCCATTATTGAGTGGGGCTGGCGCATTCCGTTTCTTCTGGCTGGCCCACTCGGCTTCATCGCCCACTACATCCGCACCAAGCTGGAAGACTCTCCGGCTTTCGTGAAGATGGAAGAGGGGAACAAGGAGGCGGAGCATCCGACGCACTTGGTGTTCAAGAAGTACCGCAAGCGCCTGCTGTCCTCCGTTGCCGCTACTATGGTGAACGCGGTGGGATTTTACCTGGTGCTCACCTATCTGCCGACGTACCTGACGAGCTACACCTCAATGGAGGCGTCCCAGGCGCAGCTGGCCACCGACATCGCGCTCATTGCATATCTGCTCATCATCTTCGGCTCGGGCACGCTGTCCGATAAAGTGGGGCGTCGGCGTATGCTGCTCACCGCATGCGTCGCCTTCATCGTGCTTTCCATTCCCTGCTTCCTCATGCTGGGGACGGCGTCGCTGCCCATCGTTATTGTCGCCGAGCTGATCATGTGCGTGACGCTGTCGCTCAACGATGCGAACATCGCCTGCTATCAGGCGGAGATGTTCCCCACGGAAGTGCGCTACACCGGTGCGGCTTTGGGTTCGAACATTGCCTACGTGGTGTTCGGCGGCACGGCGTCGTTTGTGGCCACGGCGCTCATCGACGCCACCGGCAACGGGCTCATGCCTGCTTTTTACATGATGGCCATCAGCGCGGTGGCCGGCGTTATCCTGTTCTTTACAGCTCACGATTATAATGGCATACCCCTGGACGAGATCAGGTAGCTGGTTGGTTGACGCTGGCTCGTGCCCCTTCTTTCGGGCCAGCTCCCTCTGAGGTGCCAGCTACCGCCTCGTTCCGGCGGATCGGCCGCTTGCCCGGCGGCCGCCTTTCGAAGGCCCCGCAGCCTGCCCTGGCTGCGGGGCCGTTTGCGCGTTTCGGGCAGCAACGGGGGCCAAAGATGTCTTCGGGCTTGTGGGCGCACCCAAGGACGCCCTCGGTTTCTTGGAGACATGTCTCTTCCGTCACCTGCGGCGACGTGCTACCCTACAGAGCGGTAGACGTTAAGCTGGGCGTGAGCCCGGCATCATGAGCAGGAGCGGAGGTGGAAACGTGGCGAAGGTGAGCCCGGGAGTCTACAAGAAAGTGCTGCGCGTGCGCGAGGCCTACCCCTTCGACATCGCCTGTTTGCTCATGCGCTTTTTCGGCAGCATGCTGAACATCGGCGTGGTCACGATGATCACGCTGTCGGGTTACTCTTTTCTCACGGCAGGGCTGTCCTCCTCGCTCATTGCGTTGTCCATCTTCGTGGTGACGCCTCGGGTGTCGAAGCGCATCGACGAGCGCGGCCAGTCGGCCGTGGTGCCCAAGGCCGCGGCCGTGTCGCTTCTGGGCCTTGTTGTTCTGATTGCGAACGTGGCGCTGCACGGGCCGGTATGGCCCCTGTTCGTGGGAGCGTTGCTGGTGGGGTTCTTCCCGAGCCCCCAGGCCATGGCCCGCGCCCGATGGACCTACCTCATCCGTTCCGGCCGCTTGGGCGAGACAGCGCCCGATCTGCGCACCATGTTCTCCTACGAGAGCGTGCTCGACGACATGGCGTTCATCTTCAGCCCGTCCATCTCTATCGCGCTCGCTGCCGCCATCGCGCCGGTGGCGGGCATGGTGTGCGGCGGCGTCGCCTTTGCCGTCGGGGTCGTGCTTCTGTGCTCGGCGAAGGGCACCGAGCCGTATCCCGGCTGGTCGCAGGGTGAGGCCGCGGGGAGCGCCGCCGATGTCGTCGGCGCTGCCGATGCTGCCGAAGCCGTCGGCGACGCGGCGGGAGAGGGCGCGGCTGCATCGAAGGGCGCGTTGGCCGAGGGCGCCTCCGCCGTTGCCTCGGCGGCGTCCGTGCCTTCGAAGAGCCTGCTCGCCACCTCCTCGGCGGTGCGCGTGCTGTTCGTGATCTACGCCTTCGCCGGGTCGTTCCTCGGCCTGTTCGACACGGCCACGGTGTCGCTTTCCGAGGACTTGAACAGCCCCGATTTCGCCGGTGCGGTCCTTATGGCCTCGGGGGCGGTGTCCATGACGGCGGGCTTTCTGTTCGGCATGGTGCGTCTGCGGGCGCCTCTGCCCAAGCAGCTCGTGGTGGCCGCCTGCGCCGTCGGCCTGTCCTTCGGCACCATGTTCCTTATCGATTCGGCGCCCACGCTGATGGCGGTGGCGCTGCTGGGCGCGTGCACCTACGCGCCTCTGCTCATCGTGGCCAACGGCGTTTGCGAGCGCGCCGTGCCCGACGCGCGCCTCACCGAGGCCATCACGTGGCTCAATGCCGGCTATACCTGCGGGGCCGCCTTCGGGCCCACCGTGGCCGGCGCCCTCATTGACACCTTCGGCACCATGGCCTCCTTCAAGGTGGGCACGCTTCTGTGTTTGGGCATGCCGCTTACGGCCATTCTCTGCTATCGCGTAGTGAAGGCGAGCATCCTTCCCGCCTACACGGTGGTGGAGAAGCGCGAGATGTAGGCGGCGCTCTTTCGGGGTCCCTTCAACCTTGCTTAACCCTTGCGGAATTAGATGACATTTTTCCCACTGATTCGGCGTCAAGAGGGGGAATGGTGCCACAATAGCCTCAACGTCATTCGAGCCGGAGCGCCTCTGGTTTGCGCGAGGTTCCGTTCAGCGCAAGGTGCAGGCATTTCGGCTCCGGAAAGAACAGGAGGCTCCTATGGATCCGATGAACTACACGCCCCCGACCCAGCCCGCGCCGGCTCCGGCGCCCGCCTATGCCACGAGCTGCCTTAAAGCTGCCTGGGAGGATGTGAAGGCGACGCCGAACTACGTGAGCCGGCTTTTGGTGCTTGGCCTCATCATGTGCGTGCCGATTCTGAACTTCGTCGTGGCCGGCTACCTTCTGTTCTGGGCCCGCGAGGTGCCCTTCGGCGGCCGCAGCCTTCTGCCCGAGAAGATCGTGACGGGCAAGAACTTCGAATACGGCTTCTACGCCTTCGTCCTCTCGCTCGTGGTGGGTCTTGTCGGAGGCATCGTCGGCGGTATCTTCGGCTGGATTCCCTTCATCGGCTGGGTCGTCTCCATCGCCGCGTCCCTGGCCATCTATGTGGCCGCCACCGTCATGCAGATGCGCATGATCATGGGGATGAGCCTGGGCGACGGCTTCAACGTGAAGGACATCTGGGAGAAGGGGCGCCGCAACTGGGGCCAGCTGCTTGCGGTGACGCTCGTGCCCATGGCCATCGTCATCGGCATCTCGCTCGTGCTCAGCATTGTGGTGTTCTCGGTGCTGTTCCTCTGCATCATGGGCGCGGCTCCCACCATTGCCGCCATTGGCGGTGCGGCCGACCCCTCCTTCGCGCAGATCATGTCGCTGATCGCCGCCTTGGCCGGTCCGGTGATCCTCTGCTCGCTCGTGCTGTACGTGGTGCTGTCCGTGGCGGAGACCTTCGCCGAGGCCGTGGCCATCCGCGGCGTGGCCCACTGGGTCGCCCGCTACGCCCCCGAGTGGACGACGCTCGACGTTCCGCGCTACTAATAAACTACAGACAGAACAGGAATGGTTGGCAGAGGGCCGGGCCGCACATGAGGCAGCAGCACAGCGAGCTCGGATCCACGCAGCCGCCGAAGCCGCGGCTCTCGCTTTCCTGCTGGTAGGTGCGGGCGCGGGCGCCGATGACGGCCTCGGCTTGGCGGTAGTCGCCGTTGGTGGGATCGGCCTTGCGGGCGGTGCGGATCTGGTCCACGGCGGCCACGGTGTTGCCGGCGCCGTAGTTGGCCAGCGCCGCCAGATAGTGCCAGCGGGCCGTGCGCTCCTTGATGGGCAGGGCCGCGAGCACCGTGAGGGCCGCTTTGTAGTTGCCGCCGTCGATGAACAGCACCGCTTGGCGCAGCTCGGCCGAATCGGTGGCCGACACCTCCGGCCGCGGCACCGAGGAGGCCTGGTTCCAAGTGTTGAACAAGTCCTCCCAGTTGATTTCCACCCACTGGTACTGGTACCCGCCGTCGGGCGCCGAGCCGCCGCCGTAGGGATTGCCAGGGCCCGCGCCGCCGAAGGGGTTGCCGCCAGGGGAGCCGTAGCCGGTGTAGGTGGGGTTGTAGGGCGACCGATAGCGCCGGGCATCCTCGCGGGCGTACTTCTCCGGGTTCGTGATGCGGTCGTAGGCCTCGTTGATCTTCTTCAGGCGCTCCTCGGCCTCGGGGTCGTCTGGGTTCAAATCCGGGTGGTTCTCCCGCGCCTTCTTGCGATAGGCCTTCTTTATCTCGTCGGACGTGGCCGTGCGGGGAACGCCGAGGATGTCGTACGGGTCTTCAGTCACGAAAATCTCCTAGGATGAGCGATGGGCGGCATCGGGGTGGATGCTCATCGATTCGAAGCGGTTTTCCATCCACTGGTTGTCGAACTGCTCGGCGCAGAACTGCTCGAGCGCGTTGTCGGGCGCCGCACCTGCCAAGCGCGAGTACCAGCAGTCGAGGGCCACGAGCGTCATGGCGCCGTCGAAGATCATGAGCGCCGCGCACAGCGCCGTGATGGAGTAGCGCCAGCGCCACGGGATGAGGTTCACCGTATGCAAAAGCGCCGGTAGGGCCAGCTTCACCCACACCACGCCAAGCACTCCCCACATGCACATGAACATGAAGTTGGTGCGACCGTTGATGTTGAGGAAGGTGCCGGTGTAGTCCCAGGCGATGGCGCCGAAGGCGTATTCCATGAACCAGCTGACGAAGTACTCGAAGGCGCCCCCGATAACGGCGCTGACGAGGAACACCACGGGGATGGGCGCGTTGTGGAAGCGGTTGAGCGCCAACGTCATGAGCACGGCGCCGAAACCGTAAATGGGGGAGAAGGGCCCCCACAGAAGGCCGGCGCGGTCCTCGTAGTGGCCGAAGTCGACCACGAGCACGTGGTAGATGGACTCGATGACCACTCCGGCCACCGAGGCGATGACGAAGATCCAGAACAGGTTGAAGAAGTCCAGTTCGATGTAGCCGCGGCCGGTCTTGTCCAGGCCGAGGGTGCCGTCCTCGGCCTCTTCGCGGGTCTGCATGAGGCGCAGCCGCCGCTGCAGCTCGCGCTCGTCGGATAGCGACGGGTCCACCCAGACGTGGGCCGCGATGAGGATGAGGGCGCAGGCTCCGAGGAACCACAGGCCCGGGTTCACGCCGAACAGCAGCAGATCGGCGGAGAAGGCGACGACGAGCCCTATGGCCACGGCCTCGGCGATGAGGCGGGCGCGCCGGCGGTTGCCGCGCAGAAGGCGGAAGCCGAGAACGCCGGAGGCCAGGGCGCAGAAGCAGGCGGACAGCGCGAGCGTGACGTACAGGATGATGGTGAGCAGTGAGTCGTCGGTGTAGGTTTTCTCGACGAAGACGGTTCCCATTTGGGCGAGCGTGTGGATCACTTCGGGCACGACGGCCACGCCCCCGGCCATGAGCAGGGCGCCGAACACGCGAAGCGCCAGGGGAGTGCGCTCGCTCTTGCTGCCGTCTCCGATGCCGGGCGAGGGCTGCAAGGGGGTTTGTTGAAGAACCGTCGGATCCATGGGCCTATGGTATCATGACCCCCATCTTCAGGCGGCAAGCCCACAACAAGCCCGCAAGCTTGAGGGGCGTCCGTCACATTGCCCGCAGGGCAGCAGGCTGAAAGGAGCGCTGGTGGCAGTCGAGCAGACAAGCACCATTTCATGGTATCTGCGCATATTCTCGTACCTGCTGATGATTTGCGGCCTGTTCGGACTCGCCGTGGGCGGCGTGGTGATCTACGGGGCTCTCGCCGACGGGGCGGCCGCCGCGACGGGGCTTCCGCTTTCCGCCCTTGTGCTCGGCGTTGCCGCTGCGGTGGCCAACGGCATTACCATTGCGGCGGGGGTTCTCGGGCGCGCGGCCTCGCGCAACCCGGGGCGCGCGGCGGCCCTGCGCAGCCTCGCTTTGGCCGGCGTGATCGCCTCGGTGTTCGGGTTGGGGCTGTGCTATGCCACGGGCGGCCAGCTTCCCACGTCGCTCATCTTCAACCTGTTGCTCATGGCGATTTGCGTCGTCATCGCCGGCAACCTGGGGAAATCTGTCCAATAGTTCTTTCGCTGCTCTAGCCGACATCGAGTCAAATACAGTATACTGCGAGGCTAAGGCCGCATAATGGCGGTCTGCTTTCTCAGGAGGAATTATGACTGAACTCGATCCGCGCAGCGCCTCTCCGGCCGATTCCGCCCCCGACGAGGGTCTTTCCCCCCGCGCGGCCGCCGAGGCCAAGAAGGCCGCCGCCGCGAAAGCCGCCGCTGCGGCGTTCATCCAGAGTGCCGGGGACGATTACGGCAACGTCGAGGCCGCTCAGCCCCGCGACGTGAAGAAGGGCCAGCGCACGGCCGTCATCGTTGGTCTTATCATCTGCGTGCTTGTAGCCGCCGGCGTGCTCACCTATCTGTTCACCTCCGGCTTCTTCAACACGCAGCCGGTCGCCGAGGAGACCCAGCGGGTGCCGCTGTCCGACGCCCGCGTCATCGCCGCCTTCGACGAGGTGGCCATGGACGCGCCGGACATCTCGCAATACGCCTACGTCTCCCAAGACGCGCTCATCGGCCCGAAGTTCAGCGACATCGTGCTGAACGAGCCCACGAACTTGGGCACGCCGGGCAACCAGATCGTCACCTGCGAGGCCACTGCCACGGCCACCTTCAAGAACAAGGGCGTCGAGATCAACGTGCCCGTGACGCTGCCCTTCGAGTACTCCGATGCCGGCGAGACGTGGGTTCCCGGCGACTTGGTGGTGGGAGAGGCGGCGGCGGTGCCTTTGGCCAGCGCCAACGCCAACGACATCTTGGCCAATCTGAACGACATCCTCGCGACCAACGACCCCACCTACGGGGAGGCCATGGTTGATGCGTCCATCGTGAAGACCACCTCCGATCTCACCATCGACGGCGGCCCTATCACCGTGGATCTTTCGAAGACCGTGGAAAGCGAGGCCGACGGCGTGAAGACGAGCGAGCTGCGCACCTCCACGGTGACGCTGAACGTGGCCTGGTCCAACACCGAGGGCTGGCTTGTCACGGTGGCCGATGCGGGGCAGATCGACACGCAGACGAACCAGATTCCCGTCGCTCCGGCCGAGGGCACGGATTCGCCGGCATCGGTCGATCCCGCCAACACCGAGCCCGAGAACATCGGCAACGTCAAGTTCGGAGACTCGGTGTCGCTGTCGGGCACGCTTCAGGCGGTGGAAGACGCTGCGGGCCTTTCCTCCGGCAACAACTACACCAACAACGGCACGACGGACAACGCCAACGGCAGCGTGCAGCTGGTGCTGAAGCTCACCCGGCCGCTCGACATGAATCTGAACGGCACCCAGTACCGGCTGACCACCATCGCCGTGGCCACCTCGGGCCTCGACGACAACGGCAAGAGCCTCATTGGCCGCAAGGCCGATGTGAAGGGTCCCCTGGAGGAGTCGTTCGCCACGTCCTGGTCGCCGGCGGGCGTGAAGGCCCTCGAGATCCACGTGGAATAGCGGACAGTATTTCGAAATGTGCAGACAGCGCCCCTTGGACGAAGGTTCAAGGGGCGCTGTGCTATGATTACCGGTACTGCTTATTCGCGCCGGGCCGCTCGGCCGGCGCCTCGATACCTGAGGAGGTTGCCCGTGCCCCAAACGACAGATTGGGCTGATGTGCGGGTGGTGGGCATTCCCCGCGCGCTTCTGTTCTATCGCTTCGGCGTGCTGTGGACCACGTTCTTCGAATCCATCGGGCGCACCGTGGTGGTGAGCGACCCGACGGACAAGGCCATCGCCGATGGGGGCGATCGTCTTTCCGTGGACGAGTGCTGCCTGGCCTCGAAGGTGTTCATCGGGCACGTGGAAAGCCTTGCGGGCCGCTGCGACGCCGTCTTCGTGCCCTGCTATCCGACGAGCGACCACCGCAGCGGGTTCTGCACGAAGTTCCAGTCGGCCACCGATATGGTGCGTAACACCTTCCGCGACGACAAGCTGCGCGTCATCTCCTGCGAGGTGCAAAATGCCCGGAAGGTGAAGGATGTGCGCCGCGCCTTCTGCGACATGGCCGCACGCATGGGCGTCGCCCCCAAGGACGCCCGCGCTGCCTTCAAAGCCGCCTGGGATGCCCAGCGCGCCCACGACGAGGCTTTGGCCGACGCCCAGGAGCGCACGCTGCGCCGCTTGGGGGAGGAGCGCCGCGCCGCCGATGCCGCTGCGGCGGCCGGGGACGGTTCGGTCACGCGTCCGCTCGGCATCCTGGTGGTGGCCCATCCCTACATTTCCCACGACCCTTATCTGTCCGGCGCGGTCATCGACTCGCTCGAGGAGATGGGCGCCACGGTCGTCTACGCCGACGCCATGGATCACGAGCGCGCCTACAAGAAGAGCTTCGAGTTCTCCGGCACCATGCCGTGGCTCATCAACCGCGAGCTCATAGGCTCTATCCTCCTGGCGCAGGATGACATCGACGGCATCGTGCTCATCAGCGCCTTCCCCTGCGGCCCCGACTCCATGACCGACGACGCCATCATGCGCTGCATCCAGGGCACGCCGATTCTGAACCTGATGATCGATGCGCAGTCCGGCACCGCCGGCGTGGAGACTCGCGTAGAGAGCTTCGTCGACATCCTGCGCTTCCAGCAGAAGGGAGGCTATGTCCATGAGTAAGCCCCAGGCCCTCATCGAGCAGGTGCGCTCCTCGGTGGCTGTTGAGCTGGAGCGGCGCCATGCCCCGACGCTTCTGGCCGACCGCAAGGCCGCCAAAGCCGCCAAGCACAAGGCCAAGCACCATAAGTACACCAAGGCGGCGTTCTTCCGCTACTGCTACTACGATCCGGCGTTCAAGTTCTTCTGCGAGCAGGTGCTCGACGTGGACTACCTGCCCCTGCCCGAGGCCACCCGCGCCGCCAGCGAGGTGGGCGTCCAGAACTCGAGCGATTACGTGTGCACGCCTTTCAAGCACATCCTGGGCGATTTCGCCGAGGCGCTCGATTTGGGCGCCGACATCCTCATCCAGTTCGGCGGCCCGTGCCGGCTGGGCTATTACGGCGAGCTGCAGGAGTCCATCTTGCGGGACATGGGCTACGAGTTCATCATGATGAACTTTGCCCGGGGCATCGAACTGGGGTACATCGGCTGGGCCAAGGAAGTGCTGAAGACGGTGAACCCGAACATCGACGTTCCCCACGGCGTGGTGAAGCTGAAGGCCGTGGCGAAGATGATCGAGCACTTGGACTCCCTGCGCGACTTCTACCTGGCCAACGCCGGTTTCGAGATGGAGCGCGGGGCCTTCGACGCCGCCTGGGTGTCGGCGATGGACGCCATGCGCACCTGCCTGGACGAGCGCGACATCAATGAGGCGTACCGCGAGGCCATGGCCGCCTTCCGCGCCATTCCGCTGGACAAGCCCGCCGATCCCATCCGCATCGGCATCGTCGGCGAGATGTTTACGGCCATCGACGAGCGCAGCAACCTAGGGCTCGACCACAAGCTCGTCGCCATGGGCGTGGAAGTGCACCGCATGTTGAACTTCACGAACCGCTACCTTCGCTACAACGAGCCGAACCTGCGCGTGGGGGCGAAAGACTACCTGACCTATGACATGGGGCCCACCTCCACGCTCACCGTGGCGGCGGCGAAGAAGTACGCTGCGGGGGGCTTCGACGGCCTCATCCACGCGAAGAGCGCCGGGTGCACGCCGGAGATCGACTGCATCCCCGTGCTGCAGAAGGTGAGCGAGGACTACTCGGTGCCCGTGCTGTACCTTACCTACGACTCCCAGACCTCCGACACCGGCCTGGACACGCGCCTCGAGGCGTTCTACGACATGCTTTCCATGAAGAAGGAGAAGAGCAAATGACAAAGGGTTATCTCGGCATCGACATCGGCTCCATTTCCACGAAGGGCGTGATCATCGACGAGAACCGCGCCATCATCGCGCGTTCGTATTTGTGGACCGAGGGCAACCCGACCGAGGCGTCGAAGAATGTCGTGCGCGAGCTGGAGCGCCAGGTGGAAGGCGCGGGGGTGGATATCGTCGGCGCTGGCACGACGGGCAGCGCGCGGCGTCTCGTGGGGGCCATGCTGGGGGCTTCCGTGATCAAGAACGAGATCACCGCCCATGCCGTGGGCACCACCCATCTGCACCCGGACGTGCGCACCATTCTGGAGATCGGCGGCCAGGATTCCAAGATCATCTGCGTGTCCGACGGCATCGCGGTGGACTACGCCATGAACACCTTGTGCGCCGCGGGCACCGGCTCGTTTCTGTCGTCGCAGGCGCACCGCTTGGGCGTGGAGGTAGAGGAGTTCGGCGACATCGCGCTCACTTCCACCAAGCCGGCCAACATCGCCGCCCGCTGCACCGTGTTCGCCGAGAGCGATCTCGTGCACAAGATCCAGGTGGGCTACGCGCGCGAGGACATCATCGCCGGCTTGTGCAACGCTGTGGCGTCGAACTACCTGAACAACGTGGGCAAGGGCAAGAAGATCGCCGCGCCCGTGGTGTTCCAGGGCGGCGTTTCCAAGAACGCTGGGGTGGTGCACGCCTTCGAGGAGCAGCTGGGGATGCCCGTGGCGGTGGATCCGGACGGGCACCTCATGGGCGCTTTCGGCGTGGCGCTGCTTGCCGCCGATGCCGGCCCTATTACGGGAGCCGAGTCGGGTCCGTTCGTAAGCGGCACCTTCGACTTCGAGGCGATGCTCGACTTCGACTTCAAGACCCGCGAGATCGAATGCCAGAAGTGCGCCAACCACTGCGAGGTCATCTGCGTCTACCGCGACAGGGACATCATCGACTCCTGGGGCAACCGCTGTGACAAGGGCGCCGTGAAGACCACAGCGTAGGGACTCTTTCGCCGTGGTGCAGGAGATTTTGTTGATGGCATGGGGCTGCTTTGGCGGCCCCTTTTTCGTACGGCAACATTACCCGTCGACGCTTAGCGATAAAAGCGAGGTTCGATCACGACAAGCGACAGCTCGTCCTGCGCTCCCTTCAGCGTGGCTTTGGTGAGAAGGGCGAGCCCTTTATAGAAAGGATGCTCGGCGCAGACTTCCAGAAGGCCCAGATAATGGGGGGCCCAAGGGAGAAGATGCTCAGACAAGTACTCTTCTACCAGCTCGGGGCGTTCTTCAGTCAAAGTGGCGAGCAGCGAGAGCATAAGGCCGATATGGTCGTCAGGCATGCGGTCGTCTGCGAGGCGAGCGATGCCGTGTTGGCGCATCCAGCTCCGCAGACGCAGTGTGCTTTCCCCGAAGATGACTTGCTCCCGGTCGGTATAGACGGAGCCCCAAGGCGGCGCCGGTTTTTGCGCAGGGCCGATGAACAGTCTTCGGTACTCGTCCACAAGCTTGTCTTCGGCGCAGAAAGCCCCGTCGGCTTCGGTGGCGCGGCTCGCTTTCAGCCCCGCAACGATAAGATCGAGGCCTTCTTGCGCCTCGGTTTTGTCGGCCAAAGGCCATTCTGCCGTAGCCTCGTCGGCGTTAAGCAAGCTCAATGCTTCGAAAAGCGCTCCTGCGCTACCAGTGCGTGGATCCTGCAGAAACAGGGGAGATAGTGTGGCGCCTGCAAATGACAGGCTGTTCAGGACATCTACGGATGGGGTCAAGGAAAGCCTCCTGAGCAAGTCAGTGATTTCGGCGGGCTAGAATCCGACGGTCATATGCAGATTGTAGAACACAATGCGTGTTGCAAAGACGGCGACGAAGGCGAGGATGGCGGCGGCGATACGCAGGATGAGGCGCGCACACTCGGTTGCTCGGGGTCGCAGGGCCCAGCCGTCGAGGAGGAGCGCGCCAGCCCCGACAAGGGCGAAGATGCCGATGACAAGGGGGTAGCCCGGCGCAAGCGAGGCTGCGGATATCTCATTGTTGGCGATTGAGGCCAGATAGGCGTTCTGGGCGAGCATGGAGACGACGCCGGCAGCAAGGCTCGCCGCCCCCAGGCCCACAAGGAGAAAACTCCATCGTGATAGGGGTACTTTCGCAGCGGCAAGAAACAGCTGGCTTAGCACGGTCCCCTCGAATAAGCCCGTGAGCAAAAGGTTCGCCGGTGAATAAGGTGTGTTCCAGGTGGGCACGGTGCGCACGGCGTAGGCTTGGGAGGTGCACGCTAGCAGGGCGATTCCTGCAAGGCAAGCGACGAGCAGCCATGGCTTCGCAGCAGCATCGGGAAAGTTCACCTTGAAGGCGACCATCCAATAGGATCCAGCCAGGAATAAGAACATCACGGCGGCCAGCACCTCGTTGGAAAGCGGAGAGGTTCCCACGCCTGAGAACACGTGAAGCGCGTTGGCCGGCGTACCCAGATGCGTTGCCGAGGCGATGAAGCCAACGAGCGCAACGGCGAAAGGCAGCGCGATCATGCGGTCGATGCGAACCGCGCGCTCGTGGTCGATAGCAAATAGGCGCGCCAGAGCCATGATGATGAAAGCTACGACGCCTGCAGGGGCCAAGGCGGTGAACAGCGCAAGGGAAAGATTGTCGAGGCCGCTTGTCATAAGCCGATTTCCTTGCGGTTGACCAGCGCGCCCTTGCGACCTTGGGCAGCAGCGGGGCAGGGCCGGATGAATAAATTGGGCCCGGTCTCCGTTTCCGAAGGCAAAGGAAGGATGTCGCCGCGCACCTCGTCCCACCATTCGGCATGGCGCTCGAAGATGTCGCCCTTCTCCCCGAAATCCAAGGCGCGCAAGGGGCAGGCCTCCACGCAGATAGGGGCCTGCCCCGCGGCCAGACGCTCGCGGCAGCCATCGCACTTGCTCGAGCGCTTGAGCTCTTTATCGATGACGGGCGCATGGTAGGGGCAGGCCATGGTACAGTAGCCGCAACCGATGCATTTGGTGATGTCGGGCCAGATAAGCCCCGTCTCATCGCGATGCATGGCCCCTGTGGGGCATACCTGGGTGCAGGCGGGGCTGGCGCAATGGTTGCAGGCCAGAGAAATGTGATAGGCGAAGGCGTCTTGGGAAACGGTTCCGTCCTCTGCTACGTTCCAGTCGCCGCCCTCGTAGTCGAGCACGCGGCGAAATCCTTCGTCGGGCCCATGGTCGTGGTAGTCCTTGCAGGCCATGACGCAGGTCCTGCATCCAGTGCAGCGCGCGTTATCGAAGAAAAATCCCTTCGGCATGGTCTCCAAGTCCCTTCAAACGGCGTAGCTCGGGCGAATCCGTGCTACGCCTCAATCATATCGGAAGCGGGCCGCCGCCTATGAGGGAGGGGTCGCGGCGGCCCTGAATGCTCCTTAGGCGTTTTCCACTTCCTTCGGATTCGCGATGGCGCCGGTGGTGTCACCGCAGTCTTTGGCGGCCGGGCAGGCCAGAATGGCCACAGAGGGCTTCGTCGCATCCGGAGGAGCCATGGGGGCAATGCCGTCCACGGTGCCGGGGTGCGCCGCTCGCAACTTTTCGATGTCCCCGAACTCGAGGGCCCGAAGCGGACAGGCGTCCACGCAGATCGGCATCTTGCCCTCGGCCACGCGGGAGGCGCAGCCGTCGCATTTCGCGGATTTCATGGTCTCGGTGTCCACTACGGGCACCTCGTAGGGACAGCTTTTCACGCAAGTGCCGCAGCCAATGCACTTCTCCTCGTCGCGGGACACGAGCCCGGTATCGGCATCCTTTTCCAAGGCGCCTTGGGGGCAATTGGCCACGCAGGCCGGCATTGCACAGTGGTTGCAGGCCATGGACACGTGGTAGGCCCAGCTCGTCGGCTCAAAGGTACCGTCACCGTTGTCTTTCCAATCGCCACCCTCGTAGTCGAACACGCGGCGGAAAGCGTAGTTGGCGGGCAGGTCGTTGTAGTCTTTGCAGGCCATCTCGCAGGTGCGGCAGCCGGTGCAGCGGGTGCTGTCGAAATAGAATCCGTACTGAGTCATCTTCGTACCTCCCTTAGGCCTTCGCAATCTGGACGATCATGGAGTGAGTGCCGTTGCCCTTGGCCATCGGCGTTGGTTTGTACTGCGTGAGCGTGTTCACGCAGCCGCCCTCGTCCACCTTGTCGCCATTCATGTTGGCCTTGTGCCAGGCGCCCTGCGGAATCATTACAGTTCCGGGGATGACGCGGGGCGTCACCTTCGCCTCGATGCGAATCTCGCCAACCGGACTTGTCACGGCAATCAGGTCGCCGTCTTCAATTGAGCGGCTCTCGGCATCAGCGGGGTTTACCCACAGCTGCTGACGGGCCACGGCTTCAAGCTCGGGGATGAAGCCGAACGATGAATGGGTGCGGCTCTTGTGATGGAAACCGCAGCAGTAGAGGGGGAATTCCTCGGTGACGGAACCGTATCCGTGAAATCCTGCTTGGAAGACGGGGATGGGGTAAATTACCTCGCCCTCTTCAAGATCCCAGGTACGTGACATCTCGTCCAGCGCTTCGGAGAAGATCTCGATTTTTCCGGAGGGGGTGCCCAGTGGGTTGGCGGAGGGATCGTTGCGGAACGCTTCGAAGGCGATGTAGGGTTCAACGGGTCGCTTGTATACGCCCTGCTCGAGCATTTCCTCCCAGGTCGGCATGGAGCCATCTTCTTCGGCCCCCTGCTCATAGAGGAACTTTACCCATTCGTCATGAGTGCGGCCTTCGGTGAACGCATCACGCACGCCGAACTTATCGGCAATGTCGGCCATGACGTCATAGCTCGAGCGACACTCGCCGGGTGCTTCTTGAGCGGGAGTACCCAGAACTACGCCCGAGTACCATTCGGTGTATCCCTGGGTCTGCAGGTTCATTTGTTCTGAGCGCATGGCATCGGGCAGCAGAATGTCAGCGTATTTCGCCGAGTCGGTCATGACCGTGTCCCAGACGAGGATGAACTCGCATTTCGATTCGTCGACGAGAATCTCATGGGTCATGTTGATATCGCCATGCTGGTTGGTCAGACAGTTGCCGGCGTAGTTCCAGATGAACTTGATATCGGTACCAAGTTCATCGCCTCCGACAAGACCGGAATTTGTGGCGGTCATGGTATGGCCGTGATCCACGGCGTTAACCCACTGATAAGCGGGAATGGAAAGCGTGACGGGGTTTTCGCCTGCTGGCAAGCCGGGAACGAGACTTGTGAGCGCCATGGATTCACGCTCCCCGTTGTTGGTGCCCGGAAGTCCCCACTTGCCTAGGAGGAGCGGCAGCATGTAAATAGAGCGGCAGGCGTCCTCGCCATTTGTGTGGCGCTGGGGGCCCCATCCCTGGGTGATGAAGGGTGCCTTAGCAGCAGCGATGGTGTTGGCTAGTTCGCGGATGCTGGAGGCAGGAATCTGAGTGATGGGGGGCGGCCCACTCGGGCGTCTTCTCCACCATGTCCCAGCCAGTGCCCATAATGTAATCCTTGTAGGATTTGTTCTGACCTTTGGCGGATTCGGGCATGGTGTCCTCGTCGTAGCCGAGGCAGTAAGTATCGAGGGATTCCTTGTCCACTTTGCCTTCGACGATCCATTCATGAGCGATGGCCGCGCAGAGGGCCGCGTCGGTACCAGGGCGAATGGGAAGCCATTCGTCAGGGTGGCCGGAGACCGTCTCGTTCATGCGCGGGTCGATAGAGATAATTTTGCCGCCGCGGTTCTGAATGGCTTCGCGAAGGCGGGCGAAATCCCATGAGGCATTGGCACCGCCCATGCGAGTTTCGGCGGGGCTGTTGCCGAACATGACGATGAGATCAGAATGCTCGGTTGCCTCAGTCAGAGAAGAGCCGTCGAGCGACGTACCGTACATGTAGGGCGCGACGGCCTCGATCATGTGGGCCGAATAGTCATAGGAACGGTTTAGGTAGCCGCCGAGCAGGTTGAGCAATCGGGCGGTGGGGTTGCCTGTTTTCGAGTACATGCCTGTGGCGTAGTTGACGTAGATGGCCTCATTGCCATAGGTGTCGATGACGCGTTTCAGCTCGCTGGCGATGGTGTCGATAGCCTCGTCCCAGGTAATCTGCTCGAACTTTCCTTCGCCGCGTTTGCCCGCACGCTTCATGGGGTACAGCAGACGGTCGGGGCTGTTGAGCCAGCGTCGCATGGAGCGGCCGCGTAGACAGGCGCGGGCCTGCAAGTCGGTATCTCCTGTGTTATCGGTCTCCATGTAGAGCACTTTGCCATCGCGGGAGTGCCACTGGAAGACGCAGTTGCCGCCGCAGTTGACGTTGCACTGACTCCAGTGGATCTCGTCGGGCGCAGTCTCCTCTCCGGTGGCGGCCATGGGCTCCTCCCCGGCTCCGGTGCCAGATTGGGGTGCGCATCCGAAGAGTGCGGTACCCGCGGCTCCCGTGGCAGCCAGGCCCGCGAGCGAGCCTTTGACGAAGGTGCGGCGCGACAGGGTGGATTGGGTTTCAGTCATAGTCCCTCCTCTAGTTGAATTGCCTTCTCGCCGCTTTCAAAAGTACCGGAAAAGGGGAAGTGCCGAATCACACGACAAGTGTGATTTAAGGACAAAACCCCAGTTCGCGCGTTTTCGGGTGATACCGAAGTGCGGTCATTTGCCTAACAGGCGCGTCCTCCTATGCTACCATGCGTGCCACCGAGATAAGAGAGGAGGTCAAGCTATGGCGACCGAGAGTGCCAGCGCAATCGGCCATGCGTCAAGTTGGGGCTATGCTTGTTTCCTCACGGTGAATGCCACCTCGGTATGGGGCGGCATCTTCCCGTTTCTTCCCCTTGAGTTTCAGACGGTGGAAGTGACTCTCACGTTCTTTTTGACTCAGGCTGTGGCTTTTGGCGGCGCCTTCCTGGCGAGTATGCTGGGATCGTATTTCTTTCCCTACGGTGCTCGGCGCATGCTCGTCTCGCTTTCCGCTGTCCTGCTATTCCTTGGGTCGGCCTGTCTGATTACGGCCATGTACGTGGCATCGGCTGCCATTGCATTTGTGGGAGCTGGCGGGGTGCTTCTCGGAATCGGGTGCGCCGGCATGTTCATGCTCTGGCAGCGGTATTTTGCTTCCCTCGATGCGAGAACCGGCAATTTCCGCCTTATTGTGGGCACGGCTATCGCTCCCTTCATCTACCTTGCCCTGTATTTAGTGCCCATTGCGCTAACGGCTTTTCTCGTCCCCCTGATCTTCGTGCCTCTGTGCGGTCTGTGCGTGGCACTTTCGGTGCGCGAGATGAACTTCGAGCAGCCCATGTTCGAGGACGTCCCGCGTCAGCACCCGCGCGTCTACCGTCAAGTGGTGGCCGACTATTGGCGCAGTGCTTTATGCGTGGGGTCGCTTGCTCTGGTAGCCGGCGTCATTCGCGGAATCGCTCTGCTACATGAGGAAATTAGCTCGCTTGTCAACAGCGCGTCCATGCTTGGTTCGTTTATTGCGGCTGCGGTGCTTTTAGTCCTGTGGCACCGCATGAGCTTTCGCTTCGGCCTCATCTCTGTGTTCCGCGTGGTATATCCGCTGCTCACGCTGGGATTTCTTCTCATGCCGTTTTGTGGCTTGGTGTATCTGAACGCCTTCGCGGCGGTCGCCTACATGGTCTTTTCCCTTGTGCAGATGCTCATGATGATGCAGTGCGCCCAGGTCTCCCGCGATCGTGGTATCAATCCTGTGTTCATCTACGGGTTCTTTGGGGCTATCGTCTATATTTTGCAAAGCGTCGGCTTCCTTTTTGGCTGGGCGAGCGAATTGACGGTGCCCGCGGGCTCCCAGTGGTTGTATTTCGTGGCGCTTATCTCTAGCTGCGGACTGGGGATCACGCTCCTGGTCTCTACGGGAACCCTTTTCAGGCCGATGGTGTCGAAAGGCACCGTAACCGCCGACCCCATCGAGTTCTATTCTCTTGCCGCCGTGCCCGCCGTGTCAGTGGGGAGAGGAAGCGGCTCGGTCTTTGGCGAGGATACTCGAAAGGCAAACTGCGGCTTAGGAGCGGAACTGGGCAGAGCGTCAGCGGAGTCTTTGGAGGATGGCGATTCCCGCGTAAGATCTACTGCCGACGATAAACCGGCCACGCCAGCCAAACGTCGTCGACGTCGGCCTTCGGCTTCGGAGGACGCCGGTGCCATTCGCGACCGGCTTTCCAAGCAGTGCCTGGTACTGCAGGAACGCCACGGTCTTTCCATGCGCGAGACAGAGGTGATGGAGCTCATCGCCCGTGGCAACTCCATGGCGGCCATCGCCGAGCGGCTTGTTATCAGCGAGAATACTGTGCGTACTCACGCTAAGCATATTTACACCAAATTGGACATTCATCGCCGCCAAGAGCTTCTCGATATGCTGCGCGAATTGGGGGATTAGCCATCTTTGCAGTATTGCAAAGATGGCAGGAGCCTCCTCGCCGCTTACCGAGCGGCCTCTTTTCTTTTTCCGCTGAACCCATAGCATCAGAACATTCACTTTTTTCACGGACGAGATGCGAGAGCGAGGTAGATGCGGAATGGCATTGGGTGTTGGAAGAAAAGAACTGGTGATGGTGGGCGTGCTTCTGGTGGGCGTGCTTTTGGCCGTGCTGAACCAGACGTTGTTGTCGCCGGCACTGCCGGCCATCATGGGCGACTTGCAAGTGGACGCCACCACGGTGCAGTGGCTGACGAGCGGCTATTCGCTGGTGGAAGCGGTCGTCATTCCGCTTTCGGCTTATCTTATCGGGCGCTTCTCCACGCGCCAGCTGTTCATCTCGGCTTTCGCGCTGTTCACGGCGGGCAGCTTGGCGGCAGCTGTGGCGCCGAACTTCTGGGTGCTGCTGCTCGGTCGCGTGCTGCAGGCCGCCTGCACCGGCATGTCCATGCCCATGGTGTTCACGGTGATCCTGCTCGTGTTCCCCCGCGAGAAGCGCGGCACGGCCATGGGCGTCATCGGGCTCATCATTGGCTTTGCTCCGGCCGTGGGCCCTTCGGTGGCGGGCCTTTTGGTGGATTCGGTGGGCTGGCGGGCGCTGTTCGCTATCGTGACCGTGCTGTCGGTAGTGGTGATCGTGCTGGCTGTGGTGGTGCTGAGAAACTACGGCAACTTCGCGCGCGCCCCCTTTGACAAGCTTTCGGTGGTTCTGTCCACGGTAGGGCTCGTCTGCGTGCTGTATGGGCTGTCTACCTTCGCCTCCTCCGATAACATGGCGGTCACTGCGGGGCTCATCGCGGCGGGGTTGGTGCTGTGCGCCCTGTACGTGCGGCGCCAGCTGACATTGCCCGAGCCTATGCTGCAGGTGGGCATTCTGCGTACGCGCAAGTACGCCACAGCGGTCGTCATTATCGTCATCGTGCAGGCGGCGCTTATGGGCACGGGCGTCATCACGCCGCTCTACATTCAGGGCGTGCTTGGATTCTCCGCAACTATGTCGGGCGTGGCCATGCTGCCGGGCGCGCTTATCGGCGCGTTCATGGGTCTTGTGTCGGGGCGTCTGTTCGACCGTTTCGGCGTGCGCCGCGTGGTGATTCCTGGCGTTATCGTGGCGGTGCTGGGGGCGTCGGGCTTGGCGCGGCTGGGCATCGACAGCAGCTTCATCAACCTGACGATCACCTATACGGTGCTCGTGGTGGGCCTGCAGTTCACTATGACGCCGCTGAACACCTGGGGCGTGAACTCGCTCGACAACAGCGTCATCCAGCACGCTCAGGGTGTGTCAAATACGTTGAACCAGGTGGCGGCCTCCCTTGGCACGGCGGTGCTGGTGTCCATCTCGGCGCTGGCGCCTTCCGTGGCTCCCGACGCCGCCCCGCTCGAGCAGGCCTACCTCGGCGATCACATGGCCTTCATGACCACCTTCATTTTGATGGGCGTAGCGGCGCTCGTCATTCTGTTCTTTGTGCGCGACAAGGCGAAGATGCCCGGCGCTGCGGCCGTGACGGCGGCCGAGCGCGGTGCGGAGCCCGTGGACTACGCGGCCGGTTTCGACGGCGTGACCGTGGACGGCACCCTGGGTGAGTCATGGGATGCTGAGCGCACCTACACGGCAGCCGACGTGATGAACCGCGAGCCGGTGTGCGCGGCCGACACCGCTACCATGGCCGAGGTCATCCGCCTTATGGACGCCAACCAGACGAGCGGGCTTCCCGTGGTGAACGGCACTGGCGACTTGGTGGGCTTCGTGTCCGACGGCGACGTGGCGAGCTACCTCGGCAAGACCGAGATCGCGCTCGTCGATTCCACGCTGCTGAATGGCTACCGCTACATCGACGACGAGGACGCCGCCACGCGCCTGCGCGAGCTCATGGGCCTCAACGTCATGGCCGTGGCCACCCGCCGCGTGATCTCCGTAGAGGCCACGACGCCGGTGGACGAGGTGTGCGCCCTGTTCGCCGCCAAGCGCATCAAGAAGGTGCCGGTGGTGGAGAACGGCAAGCTCGTCGGCGCCCTGTCCCGCCGCAACATCATGCGCTCCCTGGTGGAGGCCATCGACCTTTTGGAGAAGTAGGTTCCCGGCGATAACCTCACCCACAATTTTCCGTCTGAACGGGCATCTCATAGGGCCATCACCAACCATGGGTGATGGCCCTTCTTGGAGCTATTTCACCAACGAGCTCCAGGTTTTTCATCAATTGCGGACGTTTCGGCCCCACGCCCCTTCTCGGTAGAGTGCTCCCATCGCCGAAGAGAGCGAGGAGAGACGATGGAGAACTACGAAGCGGTGCGCAAGGCCCTTCTGGCCAATCGCGCGAACACCTTGGCGCTGCTCGGCTGCCTGCGCGAGACCTTGGAGGAGAGGCCCTTCCGCGAGGCGGAAGACGCGCTTGCGGGGTCGCGGGCCATGGCCCTCACCACGCAGACGCCCCATGCGCTCTACGCCATGCTGTTGAAGTGCGGGGCGGTGGAGGCCATCGAGGTGTCTGAAGAGCAAGGCGCCCATGCTGGCAGCCTGCCCTCCGACGGCGCCGGGAGCGCCGACGCTGCCGATGCCGCGGGCGCCGATGGCGGCGCAGACGTCGCGGTGGCTGATTCCCCCGCCGCCGAACTTCCCGATCAGCCCGTGGACTATCTGCTGCATACCACTGAGGCGGGCCGCGCGGCCCTGGATGAGTTCGAGCCCGCCAAGCGTTTCAGCGAGCTTCTGGCCGCCGAGCCCGACGGCTACGGCGATGCCTACGGGCGCGTGCTCGCCCTCTGCGAGACGGGGGCCTCCAAGGCCGCCATAGAGGAGGCCCTGGCGGGACATCCGGCCCTGAGCTTCCCCAAGCAGATCTATCCCGGCTATTTCATCTCCAAGCTGGAGACCGTAGACGGTATCTCATGGGACGGTGCCTGGCGCACGACGGAAGCGGGCCAGCGCATGCGCGCACTGCTGGCCTAGCGCCGCCACGCCACCTGTTCCAGGGACATGCAAGCCAATCAAGAGGAAAGAAGGAGAAGGCTTATGAGTCGAGCCACTATGACGCGTCGCGGATTCCTGAAATCCACGGCGGCCATGGGAGCGGTGACGGCACTGGGCATCAGTGCGGCCGACAGCCTCACGGCAGTTGATCCGGCCCATGCCGACGAGGCGTCGGACGTGAAGATCATCAAGACGTCCTGCCGCGCGTGCATCGCCAGCTGCGCGGTGCTGGCCCATGTGCGGGACGGCCGCGTCGTGAAGATCGAGGGGAATCCGGAAAGCCCCATGTCCCAGGGCGGCGTGTGTGCCAAGGGCCTCGCCGGCATCCAGGCGCTCTATCACCCGAACCGCAACAAGTACCCCATGCGCCGCGTGGGCGAGCGCGGAAGCAACCAGTGGGAGCGCATCTCGTGGGAGGAGGCGCTCACCGAGGTCGCGACCAAGATCAACGAAGTGTCCGACAAGTACGGCTCCGAGGCCATCTCCGTTTCCACGGGCGGCGGCGGAAACCCGCACTTCTCGAACGTGAAGCGCTTCGGCGAGGCCATCAACACCCCCAACGTGTGGGAGCCGGGCTGCTCGCAGTGCTACCTGCCCCGCATGGGCGCCTCGCTTCTGGCCTACGGCGCCGGCAAGCCCAACAACCTGTCGTTCTCCGACTCCAACGGCTGGGACTACTACTACACCGACAGCCCGGTGACCTCGCTCGTGCTCTGGGGCACCGACCCGTCCAACTCCTCGGTGGCCACCGGCGGCCGCGCCCTGGCCGAGCTGCGCAATCGCCCGGAGGGCCTGCGCACCGTGGTCATCGACCCCCGCTACACCCTGGACGCCGCCAAGGCCGAGGTGTGGCTGCCCATCCGCCCCGGCACCGATGCGGCCCTCTTGCTCACCTGGACCCGCTGGATCCTCGAGAACGAGAAGTACGATGCGGAATTCTGCCGCACCTGGACGAACATGCCCTACCTCATCAACCCCGAGACGCGCCTCACGCTGAAGGCGACCGAGGCGGGCCTGCCCGGCACCGATGCCGACTACGTGGTATGGGATCCCGAGAAGAACGCCCCGGTGGTCGTGGAGTTCCCCATGAACGAGGGACTCTCCCCGGCGCTGTTCGGCACCTACGAAGTCAACGGCATGCAGTGCGCCACGGGCGGCCAGCTTCTGAAGGAGTCCTGCGAGGAGTGGACGCTTGAGAAGGGCGCTGAGATCTGCTGGCTCGATCCCGAGCAGATCGAGCGCGCCCTTGAGATCTACACCGACCCGAATGGCCAGTCCGGCATCATGCAGGGCGTGTGCATCGACCAGTATGTGCAGTCCCAGCAGTGCGCCCTGGGTGCCCTGAACCTCGAGTTCCTCATGGGCAATGTGGAGAAGCCCGGCACCATGCTGCAGAAGTTCGCGCCGGCCCCCTGCAAGGACCAGCTGGGCAACACGCCCCGCCTGCTCTCCAAGGAGAAGGTCATGAAGCGCTGCGGCACCATCGAGCACAAGGGCATCTTGTGCTGGGACATGGCGCACATCCCCTCGGTGTTCAAGGCCATGAAGGACGGCGACCCCTACCAGATCCACATGTGGATCGAGCGCTCCGGCAACAAGCACGTGGTGCTCGGCAACTCCTCCTGCCTCGATGAGATCGTGCCGAACCTCGACTACATCGTGCAGTGCTTCATGTACCCGACGGCGTTCTCGGTGCTCTGCGCCGACCTGCTTCTGCCCACCACCGAGTGGCTGGAGACGAACCTCACCATTCCGCAGCTGAACACCATCGTCATGCGCCAGGCGGTCACGCACTTGTTCGAGACCGTGGAAGAGGGCATCATCTGGACCCAGATCGTGCAGAAGTGCGCCGAGCTCGGCAACACCCACTGCCCCAAGGCCTTCGACGAGGTGGCCTGCATGACCACGCCGTTCTACAAGAACGAGTACGAAAAGCAGCTGCAGCATCTGAACAAGCTGGATATGACCTGGGACGAGGCCTGCGAGAAGGGCGTCATCGAGTGGGCCACGCCCGAGGAGTACCGCACCTACCAGACCTACCTCGCCGACGACGAGGAGAATCCCGGCAAGCCCAAGGGCTTCGGCACGCCGTCGAAGAAGCTGGAAGTGTACTGCGAGTCCAACATCATCTTGGGCCGCACCGGTGCCCCGTGGTCCCAGTGCGCCGAGGAGGCGCCGCTCGTGCTGCCGCCGGCCAGCGCCGACTACGAGCCTCTGTGCTACTACGTGGAGCCGGCCGAGTCGCCCCTGACCGACACCGAGTACCCGCTCGTGCTCACCGAGGGCCGACTGCCCATGTACCACCACGGCACCCTGCGCAACATTCCCTATCTGCGCGAGATCTACCCGGTGCCGGAGATGTGGATCCACCCCGAGGACGCCGAGAAGTACGGCATCGCCGACGGCCAGTGGGTGAACATCGAGAGCCGCCGCGGCAAGACCCACGGCAAGGCCCGCGTCACCACCGCCATCGCCAAGGGCGTCGTGTACCAGGAACGCTTCTGGGCTCCCGAGCTGCTGGATTCCGACGACCCGGCCCAGGCCTACAAGGTGATGAACATCAACGTGCTCACCAAGAACGACCCGCCCTACAACCCCGAGTACGGCACCTACACCCTGCGCGGCTTCCAGGTGAAGGTAAGTCCGAGCGACGACGAGATCCTGAAGAGCGTGTGGATCGAACCCGAGCAGTTCCAGCCCTGGATGCCCGCTCCCAGCGACAAGACCGAGGATGTGTTTGACTATGGCGCGTAATTGCATTGTTGTGAACCTGGACCGCTGCACCGGATGCTTCGGGTGCGAGGTGGCATGCAAGATGGAGAATGGCGTCGCCTTGGGCGAGCGCTGGTCGAAGGTGTTCACCGTGGGCCCGGTGGGGGAGTATCCCGACATGACCCGCTACGCGCTGCCGACCATGTGCCAGCAGTGCGAGAACGCCCCGTGCGTGTCGGTGTGCCCCACGGGCGCCAGCTACCGCGACGGGAACAACGTCGTGTTGGTGGACAAGGAGAAGTGCATCGGCTGCAAGTACTGCATGATGGCCTGCCCCTACGGCGTGCGCTCGTGGAACGCGGCTGAGAAGTGCGCCGAGAAGTGCACGCTGTGCGGGCATCTCACCTCCCAGGACAAGCTGCCTGCCTGCGTGAAGAGCTGCGCGGCCGGCGCCCGCTTCTATGGCGATTTGGACGACCCTGACTCCGACGCCTCCAAGGAGCTGGCCAAGTATTCCGAAGGCGACATCCACACCCTGCAGGACGTGGGCAACCACCCTGCGACCCGTTACATCATGACGAGCATGATCGGCCAATGGCAGGATCGCATCGCGCCGGCCGATCATCCGCATACGGCTGCCTACCCGGTGGCCGAGTAAGGAGCACCCATGGAAATTCAATGGTCCCTCGTTCTGTTCACCGCCCTGTCGGGGGCGGGGGCGTGGCTTGTCGCCTGCGCCGGCCTCGACGCCTTTAAGGGCCTGGCCAAGAAAACGGTTGTGCCGGCGGTCGTCACGGGCATCGTCCTCATCATCGTGGGCGGCATCGCCTCGGCGACCCATCTGTCCCACGTCGATCGCATCATGGCCGTGCTGGCGCACCCGGCTCCGGGCATTTTCCTGGAGGCCGTGCTCCTCGGCATCGACGTCGTGGTTGCCGTCGCGTTCCTCGTGCTGTATCGGCGCGGCGCCTCCGAAGGGGTGCTCAAGGGCCTCGGTGTCGTCGCCGTGGCCATGGCCGCCGTCTTCAGTTATGCGTGCGGTTCCTCCTACATGATGTCCTCGCAGCTGGCCTGGAACACTGTTGCGCTGCCCTTGGGCTACCTGGGCACGGCGCTCGCTGCGGGCACGGCCCTGTGGTACCTCCTGTGCGCCGCCCGTAGGGAAGAGGGCGCTGCCCTGTCCTTCGCGGCCACCGAGACGCTCGTCGGCGCGGCCGCGGCGTTGGTGACCTCCCTGGCCTACGGCCTTCTGGCCGGCATCGTGGGCGGGGACTCCGCGATCTTGTTCTGGGTCGGCGTCGTTGTCTGCGGCGGCGTTGTGCCCGCGGCCTGCGGCGTGGCCGGCATGAAGAAGACCGAGGGCGCGCTGTCTTTGGCCATCGTGGCCGTCGTCGGCGCGTTCATCGGGGCGGTCGCCTACCGCGTGCTCATGTGGACCGCGTCCATCGCGCTGATGTCGCTGTTCGGTGTGAGCATCTAGCCTCACTGTTCCCGCCGCCCGGTCTTCCCCTCCCGGCCGGGCGACCCTTCCCAAGGAGTTGCCCTATGGACCAGACCAACCGCATCGCCCTCGACGGGGCTGCCATCCAGGAAATGCGCGAGGCCAATGAGACGCGCGCCGCCTTCTGCCGATTCCTTGCCAGCTTGTACCTGTACGAGCTCACCGACGAGCAGATCGAGGCATTCGCCCATATCGAGATTGCCGGCGATGGCACGGCCATCGACGAGGGGCTGCGCGCCATCAAGGAGTATCTTCGCCATCGCCACGGCGGCACCCGCCAGGAGCTGGCCGTCGACTACGCGCGCGTGTTCCTCGGCGCCGGCAGCTACGACCGCATTCTGGCGCCGCCCTACGAGTCGGTGTTCACGAGCGAGGAGCGCATCCTCATGCAGGATGCCCGCGACGGCGCGGTGACCTACTACCGGCGGGGCGGCCTCGATCTGCCTGCCGACAACACGACCCCCGAAGACCATCTCGGCTTCGAGCTGCAGTTCGCCGCAGTCCTCGCGGACCGCGCGAACGAGGCCCTTGACGGGGATGACGCGGTGTCGCTGGCGGACGCGGTGTCGCTGGCGGACGCGGTGTCGCTGGCCCGCAGCTTCTTCGTGCACCATCAGCAGAACTGGCTGCCGGCTCTGTGCGAGGCCGTGGACGAGTTCGCCGAGACCGATTTCTACCGCGGCGTCGCCCAGATGACGCGCGGGTACGTGGAGTCGGAGGCGGCCTTCTTCGACGAGGTCGCCGCGGCGCTCTCCCTCGGTGCCGCAGTGGATGAGATTCGCCCGGCCTGGGATGGCGCCTGCGAGGGCACTCCATCCGCCGCGGAAGGCGCGGTGGCGTCATGACCGCCATGACGCGCCGCAGCTTCGTCGGCCTGGCAGCGGTCTGCGCCGTGGGCGCGGGCGTGGGCGGGGCCGGCGTGGCCTTTGCGGGGGAGGGCGAGCTGTTGCGTCCGCCGGGCGGCCAGGACGAGCGCGCCCTTGCGGCCGCCTGCCTCAAGTGCGATCGCTGCCGCAGCGCTTGCCCCACGGGAGCAGTGGCCGTGGCCTCGGTGGGCGACGGCTTTCTGCGGGCGCGCACGCCGGTGCTCGACTTCCACAAGGGCTACTGCGATTTTTGCGGCAAGTGCATCGAGGTGTGCCCCACCGGCGCGCTGAGATCCTTCGACGAGACGGCCGAGAAGCTGGGCGTGGCGGTGGTGCAGAAGGACCGCTGCCTGTCCTATTTCCAGGGCTGCACGGTCTGCGAGGACTCCTGCGCCTTCGACGCGCTGGCCTTCGTCGACGGCCATCCGGTGGTGGACGGCGACGCGTGCAACGGCTGCGGCCAGTGCGAGTTCGAGTGCACGGCGCTCGTGTACGGGACCTTTGCCGGCGGTACGCGGCGGGGCATCGTGGTGGTGCCTCCCGAGGCAGCCGGCCAGCTCGGGCGCACGGTGGTGGAAGACGGCAGCGAGATGGGGGTGTAGGCCCATGAAGTTGAAGACGAAGCGCACTATAGCCGCCGTCGGCCTTTTGGGCCTGGTCGGCGTGGGACTCGCCGTGCATACGGGCACGGGAACGCCGTCGGCCTGGGGCATTGGCGACATCGCCGCCATCTGCCCGTTGGGGGCCGTTGAGGCTGCCATCGCCTCGCGCACCATCGTGCCGCCGCTGCTGATCGGCCTGGTCATCGTTGCGGTTCTCGTGGCCCTGGCGGGTCGTGCCTTCTGCGCTTGGGGCTGTCCCGTGCCCTTGCTGCGCCGGGTCTTCGGCATCAAGGAGCGGAAGGCCGACAAGCCGACGCCGGCCGAGCGCGACGGGGCCAACGACTCGCGCAACTGGGTGCTCGGGGCCACGGTGCTCACCACGGCCGCCTTCGGGTTCCCGGTGTTCTGCCTCATCTGCCCCGTGGGCCTTTCCGTGGCCACCTTCATCGCCCTTTGGCGCCTGCTCCAGTTCAGCGAGGCGACGCTGTCGCTCGTGGTGTTCCCCGTCATCCTCGTGGCGGAGATCGTGCTCTTGCGAAAATGGTGCCACCGCTTCTGCCCCCTGGGCGCCCTGCTGGGCCTCATGGCGCGGTTGAACCGCACGTTCCGTCCGACGGTGGCCGCCGAGTCCTGCCTGCATTGCTCGGGCGCCAGCTGCTCGCGGTGCGCCGACGTGTGCCCCGAGGGGATTGACCTGCATCATCCCGAAGCGTCGGTTTCCCTGGCGGAGTGCACCAAGTGCGGCGAGTGCAGGGACGCCTGCCCGGCCCATGCCATCAGCTTCCCGCTCTTGGCACGCACGGAGAAGGCCGGGCTGCCCGTCGCCTCGGCGGCGCAAGAGGCCGATGAGGATGCCGTGGGCGCTGAGGGCTAGGAGAGGGGCGGAGGGAGCCGATTCAGCCGCCGTGAGAATTCGAACAGGGGGAATGTTGTGCCAATAGCCGAGGGTATACAATATGAGCCGTGGAACGAATGGGACGGCGACGCCCGTTCTTCAGTTGACAGTGCGGCCTTGGGGACGGCGGGCCGCCGATTATGGGGGAAGCGCATGCTCAAGCGGTTCGGTGATAATCAGGAGGCGTTCGCGTCCAACAGCGAGTTGGCGCCGACCCGCCTCGGCATGACCATAGAGGAGCAGTGGCCCGCCCTTAAGCTGGTGGGCTTCGGCTTTTACTACGCGTGGATCTGGGTGTCGTACAACAGCAACGTGCTCGTGTTCCCCTCCGCCGCCTCCGACTTGCCCCCTGACACCATTTCCCTCACCTATCTGGTCTCGACGCTTGCCCTGGGCGTCGCCCTCGTCCTGCTCTCGCTCGTGCGTCCTCTCACGCGGCGGCTCGTGGGCAGCAACCTGCTCCTCATTGCGGTGGCGGTGGTGGTGGGCGCGGCCACGGTGGGCACCTACGCATCGTCCAGCCTGGGCGCCGATGCGAACCTCTACCTTATCGTGAGCGCTGCACTGACCGGCGCGGGCACGTCGGTCATCGTGCTGAGGTTCGGCGTCGTCTACTCGAAGGCGCCGGCGCGCGAGGCTGCCATGTACACGGCGGCGTCCTTCGTGTTCGCCGCCATGATCTACTTCATGGCCGTAGGGCTGCCTGATCCGGTGGGCATGGTGTTCACGGCCCTTCTTCCCGTTCTGGCCGTGGTCTCCACGCTGACTAATCCCGAATGGTCGGATGAGGGCGAGGGCGGACGCCCCGAGGGCCCGGTTCCCCTGCGAAGGTTCTTCGTGAGGCTGCTCGTGGCCGTGGCGGTCTTCTCCGTCGTGGTGGGCGTCTCGCGCGGGTTTTCCGTGCCCCATTCCTCCATCAGCTCGCTGAACGCCGACGGCGCGCTCATCATCTTCAGCACCGCGGTAGTGGCCGGGGTGCTGTTCGTGGTGGTGGGACTGCTGCGCCGCCAGTTCGATGTGAGCCGCCTGTACTATCCCATCATCATTGCCGTGGCAGCCGGCATTCTCGTGACGCCCCTCTTGGGCGGAACGGGTTTCGGCAGCCAGTTCATTACGGTGGCCTACAACTGCTTCGTGCTGGTGATCTGGTGTCTGCTGGCCTATGTGGCCTACTCGTCGCGGCTTTCCCCGATATTGGTGTTCGGCTTGGGCCGCGGGGCCTCGGCTTTGGGGACGACCTTCGGTTGGCTGGCGGGTTTGGAAATTGTGCGCAGCCAGGGCGACGGCAGCTTGTCCTTGGAGGTTATCTCGGTGGCCATGGTCTTCGCGCTCCTGGTAGTCTCCATGCTGGTGCTGAACGACCGCCTGATCGGCGACGCGTTGCGTCCGGAGGAGCGCCCGTCGGGTAGGGCGGCCGGAATGGCGGCTGAGGGCCTGTCAACACTGGGGGCGTCTGCCGAGGGGGTGTCTGCAGAAGGAGTGGGCTCCGTCGGATGTGGGACGGCTCACAATTGCAGCGACGCGGCGGATGGCGGCGAAGGCGACGGAGATGATGCGGTAGAGCCTAGAGGAGCCGGCGGGGCTGGCGTTGCTCTTCCCGATAGCGGCCCGGGCGATGTTGCGCTGGGAGAGCGTCGGCCAGGTCACTACCGGATGCGCTGCGATGCGGTGGCCGAGCGCTACGGGCTCTCGCCCCGGGAGCGCGACGTGTTCGATCTTCTCGTGCGCGGCCGCTCCATCGACTACATCGCCCAGAACCTCACCATCTCCTTCAACACGGCGAAGTCCCACATTCGCCATATCTACGTGAAAGCCGACGTCCACTCTCGCCAGGAGCTCATCGACCTCATCGACCGCGAGCGCTAGATGCTGGGCCTTAGGGAGCTTGCGATTAGATCCCCTATGCCCTTGACCATCTCCCATCGAATATGTTATACGTATAACATATTCGATGGGAGGTTGTTATGGCAGAAAGTGTTCTTGTGAGTGCGCGGGTTCCGCAGGCGAAGAAAGATGCTTCGAAGGGCGTGCTGGCCTCTCTGGGGGCGAACACGTCCGATCTTATCAACAGTGCCTTCGACTATCTTCTCGAGAGACGGGAGCTGCCGACGACTGCTCCTGCTTCTCGGCCGAGTCGGGAGGAGTTGGATGCCTTTCTGGCCGCTTCGACACTCGATGTCGATTGGAGGGGAGAGGCGCCCGATGGCGATTATCGCTCCCTCGTGAGGGACGGAAAGCGAGGGCGCTATGAATCTCTTGCTTGATACCAATGTGCTCATCGACTACCTGGGCCGCAAGGAGCCGTTTTTCCTCTCAGCTCAGAAAGTAGTCATCGCCGGATTCTTTGGTGATGCTCGGCTGTGGGTTCCTTCCCAGTCTGTCGTCGATGCCTTCTACGTCCTGAGCCGCTATGTTGATTCGGCGCGGCTGCAGGCGGCGATCCTGAAAGCTCTCACAGTGATTGAGCCGGTAGATCTTACGGGCGCCTCCCTTGAGAGAGCGGCGCGTCTCGGCTGGGACGACTTCGAGGATTGCCTGATTGCCCTTGCTGCCGAGAGGGTGGGGGCCGACTATCTCATCACTCGCGACGCCAAGGGATTCGCACGCTCAACGGTTCCGGCGGTGTCCCCGGATGCGTGGCTTAACGTCATGCGCGAAGAGCACAGCCTCGACTACGGTGAGGTTCAGCTTTAGGGCGGAGGGGGCTGTAATCGACGAAGCAATTTTTGCACACACTGTGTGCAAAAATTGAGCTGGTCGGGGGGCGCGCCCATTGGCGTGAGCGAGTACCGTTTAGGCGACGAGCTGCCTGCGGCCTACGCCAGTGTGCTCCCGTCGCCCGAGGACTTGGTGGCCCGGATTTAGGGGGAACTGATAGCGATGTTGCACAGGGAGCGGAAGGTGATCTCCCCTGTTTGCTCGAAGCGCTTGTAGGAGGCGAACGTCACTATCAAAATGAGGTTTCAATTTTGATAGGATGCTCCCTTGTCTTTCCTCTCAAAATTGAAACCTCATTTTGAGAGGCTTCCCTCGTCCAAACTTAAAGAAAACTTGATAGGTATTGACTTAGGTTTCCTTCTGCGTAGAATGTGGTGTTAGCACTCGATAAGGGAGACTGCTAACGCCTTTGTCGCCGCCGGTCAACGACTGCCGTACAGACCGAATGCACCGCGAGATGACTGCCGGCGCGCGACCTACACTAGGAACGTTATGCGTCTTCCGCCCCAAGGAAAGAAGGACAAGAACCTATGCGCAAGTTCAAGACAGAGAGCAAGAAACTGCTCGACCTCATGATCAATTCCATCTACACCAATCGCGAGATCTTCCTACGCGAGCTTATCTCCAATGCGTCGGACGCGGTGGACAAGTTGTACTTCCGCAGCCTTACCGATCCGTCTGTGGCCGTGGGCCGCGACGACTTGGCCATCACGGTGGGCTTTTCCGCCGACGAACGCACGGTCACGGTGTCCGACAACGGCATCGGCATGACCAAAGACGAGCTGGACAAGAACCTCGGCACCATCGCCCATTCCGACTCTTTCGAATTCAAGGCCGCCCAGGCCGAGGCTGCTGCTGAAAGCGAGCCCGGCGAGGCGAAGGGACTCGACGACCTCACCGATGTGGACATCATCGGCCAGTTCGGCGTCGGCTTCTATTCCGCCTTCATGGTGGGCAAGAAGGTGCGCGTCGTCTCCCGCGCCATCGGCTCGGATGAGGCCTGGGCCTGGGAGTCCGACGGCATCGACGGCTACGACATCAAGCCGGCCGAGCGCGCCGAGCATGGCACCGACGTCATCGTGTACCTGAAGGACGACACCGCCGACGAGTCCTTCGGCACCTTCGCCAGCGAGCACGGGCTCACGCAGCTCATCAAGCGCTACAGCAACTACGTGCGCTATCCTATCAAGATGGAAGTGACGAAGAGCCGCAAGGTGGAGGCCCCCGAGCCGGCCGAGGGCGACCAGCCGGCCGCGCCGCAGTGGGAGAGCTACACCGAGGTGGAGACCATCAACTCCATGGTCCCCATCTGGAAGCGCAAGAAGTCCGAGGTCTCCCAGGAGGAGTACGACGAGTTCTACAAGACCGACTTCCACGACTTCGAAAACCCGGCCCGCACTATCTCCGTGCACGCGGAAGGGTCGCTCAACTATGACGCGCTCATGTTCGTGCCGAGCCGCGCGCCGTGGGACATGTACTCGAAGGACTACAAGCGCGGGCTCGCCCTGTACTCCTCCAACGTGCTCATCATGGACAAGTGCGAGGAGCTTCTGCCCGACTACTTCGGCTTCGTGCGCGGCGTGGTTGATTCCTCCGACCTCACGCTGAACATCTCCCGCGAGACGCTGCAGCACAACGGTCAGCTGCGCGCCATTGCCCGGCGCCTCGAGAAGAAGATCAAGGCCGACTTGGCGAATATGCGCGACGACGATCGTGAGGCCTACGAGGAGTTCTTCAAGCAGTTCGGCCGTACGCTGAAGTTCGGTATCTACCAGAGCTACGGCATGGCGAAGGACACGCTTGCCGACCTGCTTCTGTTCTACTCCGCCAAGGAGCAGAAGATGATCACCCTGGACGAGTATCTGGCCGCGGCTCCCGCCGGTGCCGACTCCATCTTCTACGCCGCGGGCGACTCGCTGGAGCGCCTGGCCGCCATGCCGCTCGTGACCACGGTTTTGGCCAAGGGCTACGACGTGCTGCTGTGCGACCAGGACGTGGACGAGTTCTGCATGATGGCCATGGGCACCTACGGCGAGCACGCGGTGGACGGCGACGAGGAGAACAAGCAGCCCTACTTCATCAAGAACGTGGGCTCCGAGGACCTGGGCCTTACCACCGATGAGGAGAAGAAGGAGGCCGAGGAGGCCACCGAGTCCAATGCCGAGCTGTTCGGCATTATGCAGGAGGCGCTTGACGGCAAGGTGGAGCGCGTCGTCGTTTCCACCCGCCTCACCGATGCGCCGGCCGTGGTCACGAGCGAGGGCGGCATGTCGCTGGCCATGGTGCAGGTGCTGAAGAGCCAGCCGGGCACTGACGAGTTGCCCGAGATGCACCTGGTGCTGGAAGTGAACGCCAAGCACCCGGTGTTCGCCACGCTGCAAGCGGCTCATGAGGCCGGCGACGACGAAAAGGTGCGCACCTACGCGGGCCTTCTGTTCGACCAGGCACTCCTCGTGGAGGGCATTCTGCCCGACAACCCGCTCGCCTTCGCCCAGGCTGTCGCTGAGCTGATGAAGTAGGCCCAGCCGCCAATCAGCGGCGGTTGCCGGCGCGGACGCGCTCTCGTGCCGCCGTGTCGGCGAACTAAGCAAACCCGAGAACCCCTTCTCTCTCCTGGAAAGGATCGCCCCGCGCGATCCTTTCCCGTTTTCGGGACAGGAAATTCGAGCGAGCGGATGCGAAATTTCGAGTTGTTAGGTGTTGGCTCTTGCCCTACTGGCTTCTCCAGAAGACCAATTTCTCTAAATATGATAAAAAATAATGAATAGCAATACATATGCTTCAGACATTGCGGACTTATAGGCAAAGGCGCCTCGCGGAACACCTAACAACTCGAAATTTTGCCTCCATTTTGGCCATCGGATTGTCTGGCGTGCTTTTCGAGCAGGAGAAGGATGCCCCACGAGGCGCCCATCAGAAGCAGGCCCACAGCGTCGAAGGTGATGAACAGATCGATGCTGCTGGCGAGGAGGTCGTGGCCGGTGGGCAGGGTGGCGCGAATGGCGGACTCACCGGCCAGGCCTACGATCTGCTGGATCAGAACGACGCCGGCTAAGGCCCGATGGCGTTCTGGGCGCCAAATGACCAGCGGGTAGGTGCAGTTCCACATGAGGAAGGCGATGCCGATGCCCTGGATGCCCACGCGGCCTGGCACCCCGGAAAGCTCGTAAGCGCCCATGTAAACCTCGGGCGCGAACGCGAAGCCCAACGCGCACTGCACGTTCACGACGAATACGAAGGCGAAGCAAAGCCGTACGGCCCAGGTCGCGATCTTGACGCTTCGAGGGGCCTTCCGCGGACCCGTCATGCTCGTATGGCTACTTGGCCCCGCCTCGTTCTGAGCGGCGCTCTCGTTCTTCTTTCCGGTGCCATCCTGGGCGGAGGTCGCAAGACCGAAGTCGAAGGAACTCACTGCGGTCTCCTCCCCAGCTGGCTCAAACGGCGGAAGGCGTAGAAGGCCACGGCGCTGGAGGCGGCGACGTTCAGGGAATCGACGCCATGGGCCATGGGGATGCGCACGGTGCAGTCGCAGCGAGCGATGGTGGCGGGGGAGAGCCCCTCGCCTTCGGTGCCGAACAGCAGCGCCAGCTTCGCCGGAGTGCCGGTTGCGGCCTCGCGCTCGGCCAGCAGCGCATTCAGCTCGTCGGGGGTCACCGAGTCGTCGGAGAGCGCCATGGCGGCGCAGGTGAAGCCGTGCTCGTGCAGCTCGGCGATGCCCTGCTCGCTCCAGGTGCCGCAGCCGGGACGGTTCGGCACGTCCTCATCGCCAATGCGCGTCCAAGGCACCTGGAAGACGGCACCCATAGACACGCGCACGGCCCGTCGGTATAGCGGGTCGTAACAGGCGGGACTTACGAGCACGGCATCTACTCCGAGGGCCGCCGCGCTGCGGAAGATAGCCCCGACGTTGGTGTGGTTCGTGATATCTTCGAGGACGGCCACCAGACGCGCGTCGCGCAGCACGTCGGCCACGGTGGGCAGGGCGGAGCGGCGGAAAGCACCCAAGGCGCCGCGCGTTAGCTCGAAGCCCGTTAGGCGCGCAAGCTCGTCGTGGGGTGCCACGAACACGGGCAGGCTGTCGGGGCCGGAGGGCAACTGCGCGAGGGGCGTTTCGGGTTCGCCGGTCGGTGCAGGTGCAGCGCCTTGCGCCCCTGTTTGCGTCGTTTCGAGCTCACGTGCCCGTGCTTGCCGGCGCGCCTCCATGCGCTCGATGAGCGGAGCCATAGAGGGTAGCCACTTCTCTTCCATGAGCAGTGAGATCGGTTCCATGCCGCCCTCGAAGGCCCGTTCGATCACCTTCTGCGACTCGGCGATGAACAGCGCACGCTCCGGCTCCAGCTTACTGCGCAGCTGAGCCTCGGTCAGCCGCGCGAACGCATCGAGCCGTGGGTCTTCCAATGTGTCTACATAGATAAGGGGCATGCCGGTTCCTTCCAAAACAAAAGCGCCCGTCTATTATAGGCGGGCGCTTGCAAGATTGCCTCGGTTGAGACTTAGGAAAGGGCGGCCTTCAGAGCGGCCATCTGGTTGGAGCCGAGGCCCTGCAGACGACGCTCGGCCGGAATGCCCAGCTCCTCCATGAGCTTCTCGGTCTTCACCTTGCCGAAGCCGGGCAGGGCGTTCACGAAAGCCTTGACCTTCATGCGGCCGATGATCGGGTCGTCGATCTGATCGAGAACCTCGGCCGGGGTGGTGAGACCCATGGCGAGCTTGTTGGTGATCTCGGAGCGCTTGGCGCGAACGACGCGAGCCTTCTCGAGGGCGGCGGCGCGCTGCTCAGGGGTCATGGTAGGTGCGGGCATATCACTTCTCTTTCTCTAGTCGGTGCCCTTCTAACAGGGCCTTCACTCGAAGAACGCTGGTACCAGAAGGCTTCGGTACCAGCGTTTCTCCGTTTTTAGCTACACGATCATAATAGAAAACCGCAGGTTGTACACCCCTTTTCCCGCTAATGTCGCGTTTTTTGCAGAAAAATGTGCGCTTTTAAGGCTCCGAAATGGGGATTTGATGACGAAATAGCTCGGATGAGGCCGGTCGAGCTTCTTGGGAAACCGCGAAAAAGGGCGGAAAGGCGTTGCTCGAAGACGTCGGAGGGGTGCACGAAAGCAGGAGCGCTATAATGCTGCGGAAAACCGCAATCGAAGGGAGCAACACTGTGACTGAGAAGCTGGTAGCCGAGGTGCAGCCGACCGAGCACCCGGCCTTCAACGAGTTCGTGGCCACCATCGAGGCGCTGCGCTCGCCGGACGGGTGCCCCTGGGACAAGGAGCAGACCCACAAGAGCATCTCCGGCAACATGGTGGAAGAGGCCTATGAGGCCGTGGACGCCATCGAGGCCGATGACGTGGCGCATATGCGCGAGGAGCTCGGCGACGTGCTGCTTCAGGTGGTGCTGCAGTCGCAAATTGCCGCGGATGCCGGCGAGTTCACCATCGACGACGTGTGCCGCGACGTGAACGCGAAGATCGTGCGGCGACATCCCCATGTGTTCGGTGACGTGGTGGCCGGCGACGCCAACGAGGTGCTGGACGTGTGGGATCAGATAAAGATGGCCGAGAAGGAGTCCGCCGATGCCGCGGCCGACGTGCCCCAGGGGCTGCTCGACGGCGTGCCGAAGAGCTTCCCGGCGTTGAAGCAGGCGCAGAAGATCTCGCGGAAGGCGGCCTCGGCCGGTTTCGAGTGGGAAACGGTGGACGACGTGTGGGCCAAGGTGGACGAGGAGGTCGCCGAGCTTAAGGCCGCCTACGCCGCCGCGCCGAAGTCCGCGAACGGCAAGGTGGATGCCGCGGCCGACCCTGCGGCTGTCGCAGCGGTGGAGCTGGAGATGGGAGACGTGCTGTTTTCCCTGGTGAACGTGGCCCGCAAGATGGGCGTCCAGGCTGAGGAGGCCCTGCGCGCCACTTGCGGCAAGTTCCGCGCTCGTTGGGCCTTCATGGAAGGTGCGGCCGCCGGCCAGGGGCGTCGCGTGGAAGACCTCTCCATGGAGGAGATGGAAGAGCTCTGGCAGCTTTCGAAAGTGCTTGAGGGCGATGGCCTAGGCTAAAATACGGAATCGGCGCATTTTAGCCTAAAGAGGCCCAATCTCATCGCTCGTACACCTTCTTGCCGGCGACGTAGGTGGCTTGCACCTTTGCTTGCTGGATGTCCTCGGGGGCCAGCTCGAAGGGGTTCGGGTCCAGCACGACGATATCGGCGAACATGCCCGGGGCCAGCTGCCCTAGCTCGCCCTCGCGCTGGGCGGCGGCGGCGCTGCCGGCGGTGTAGGCGCGCAGGGCCTCGGCCAGGGTGATGCGCTCCTCGGGCAGCCAGCCTCCAAGCGGTTCGTGGGTGTCGGCATCGCGGCGAGTGACAGCGGTGTAGACGGCGTCGATGGGGTCGATGTCGGTAACGGGGGAGTCGGTGCCGAAGGCCAGCGTGGCGCCGGAATCGAGCAGGGTGCGGAAGGGCCACATATAAGGGACGCGCTCGGGGCCCAAATCACGCTCCGGGCCGCCGGGATCCAGGGTGATGTGGCGTGGCTGCACGCTGGCGATGACGTCCGCCCGCGCGATGCGCGCGATGTCGTCGGGCTGGAAGTTCTCCAAATGCTCGATGGTGTGATGGGCGGGGGAGGCCACCGGGTGGGCTTCGAAGATATCGAGGCAGCGGTGGATGGCCTCGTCGCCGATGGCGTGGATGCGCACGGGCGAGCCCTCGGCCGCCGCCGGGGCCACCAGCGCCTCCATCACCTCAGCCGCCACGGTGGGGCGCCCGCAGTCGCCCTCGAAGCGAGCGTTGGTGTAGGGGTCGTGAACCCAGGCGGTGTGCTGGCTGGAAACGCCGTCGAAGAACTGCTTGAAGCCCTGAGCCGAAAGGAGCGGGCCCGTGTGGGCGGCCTGCAGGGCGGCCAGACGGCTGCGGTCTTCCAAAAGCGTGGGGAACATGGACACGCGCACGGTGAGCTCGCTGGCCTCTTCCAAGGCGCCGAACAGGTCGTCGCGCACGAAATCGAGGCCCGGCATCGCCATGAGCGACACGTCGCACACGCCCGTGATGCCGTGCTCGTTCAGATAACGCTCGAAGGAGCGGTAGGCGTCCAGCAGCTCCTCGCGCGAGAATTCCGCCACGATGCGCGGCATGAGCTCCATGGCTGCCGCCTCGCGCACAATGCCCGTAAGGTGCCCGTCAGTGTCTTTGTCGTAGCTCCCGCCTGCGGGCGGCTCGCTTTCCTCCGTGATGCCCAAGCGTTCCAGCGCGCAGCTATTCAGCCACAGGGTGTGGGCGTCGCCGGAGTACATGGCCACGGGTCGGTCGGGGTAGACAGCGTCAAGTGACGCGCGGCTCGGCATGCCGGCCGGGTTCCACAAGTAGTCGCGCCAGCCCTGGGTGAGCAGCCACGAGCCGGCCGGTCGCCGTGCGGCCAAGGGCGCCAGGCGCGCTACCGCGTCGGCCTCGTTCTCGCCCACGAAGCGCTCAGCCAGAGGGGAGAGGTACAGCGCGGAGTGGAAGTAATGAAGATGGGCGTCGTGGAAGCCCGGCATCACGAGAGCGTTTCCGTAGTCGACGACTTCGGTATCGGTGCCGCGCAGATGCTCGGGCAGGACTTCAAGAGGGCCGGCCCACAAAACGCGGTCGCCCCCGATGGCCACGGCTCCGGGCGCGGGCTCGTCGTCGGCACCGGTAAACAAGGCAGAGGTAACGAGGATTCGATCAGCGGGGCGGGGAGTTGCCATGGTGCGTCTCCTTCCGAAGGCGAGCGTGTGGGGTGGCCGAGCGACTCGCAAGGGCGACTCGGTTTCTCAGGTGCAGTATACGCCTTGAAGTAAAATTGTTCATCTGCACTACGAAAAATGAGGGTTTGAACTGAAAAAAGATGAGGGCAGAAGAGGCCGAATGATGCACGCTCTACTAATTGACAAAGTAGATTATGGAGCCAATAAGAGTGCATTAAACATGGCCAAATGAGAAAAACATGACTTTTAGCTGGTAAAACACCTCAGATAAGCCGCCTTCCAGGCTCAAGCGCGACCAAGGGAGAGGCTGTGCTATCTTATGCATTCGTGAAATTTGATTGAATCCCTAAACGATTGGAACTTTTTTATTGCATGTGAACAAAAATGATGATACTTTAGGTTCATCGACGAATTGCGACCTCGGCTGTAATTGTTAGGGGGCCGAAAAGCAAAGCACCGTCGATGCGCAAGGAAGGCATCCGATGCAAAAGCTTCGGGTCGCACGCTTGACCTGGGGCGAAGGAGACGTAGCAAGGGGCGTTTACTAAGGGTGTAAGGCTGGCAGAGGGTTGGTAATGACAAGTTAAACCCTCATCTAATACCACTTTACCTCTTCCCCCTGGCCCGGATTCTGAGACATTAGATGCATCCATCGCGCCGACCGCGATGGGCTGAGGGTGGCATTCGCCCGCAGCTTCTCAACTATGATGGCGGACCTCAAGCCGCCGGATTGGAGAGTCACATGCAAGGAGTAAACGTCAAGAGCGAAATCGGCAACCTCAAGAAGGTCATCCTTCACCGCCCCGGCGACGAGCTGCTGAACCTCACCCCCAATACGCTTGAGGAGCTCTTGTTCGACGACATCCCGTTCCTCCCGGTGGCCCAGGAGGAGCATGACGCCTTCGCGAACATCCTTCGCGGCGAGGGCGTGGAAGTGGTTTACCTAGAGGACCTCATGGCCGAGGTTCTGGACGCCAAGCCCGAGCTGCGCCAGCAGTTCCTCGATCAGTGGATCTACGAGGCCGGCATCCGCACCGACATGTACCACGACATCATCACCGACTACATCAACTCCAATTACGCGGGCACCAAGGAGATGGTCATGAAGACCATGGCCGGCATCAACCTGCAGGAGCTGCCCCAGAAGGACACCCACCTTTTGGTGGACATGGTGTCCGACCGCTGCAAGCTCGTGTGCGCCCCGATGCCGAACCTGTACTTCACCCGCGACCCGTTCGCGATGATCGGCAACGGCGTGTCCATCAACCGCATGTACTCGGTGACGCGCAACCGCGAGACCATCTACGGCGATTACATCTTCAAGTACCATCCGGACTTCGCCGGCACGCCGACCTACTACGATCGCAACGACACCTTCCACATCGAGGGCGGCGACATCCTGAACATCAACGAGCACGTGCTGGCCATCGGCATCTCCCAGCGCACCGAGCCCGACGCCATCGACGCCATCGCCCACAACGTGTTCAACGATGAGACCTCGACCATCGACACGATTCTGGCCTTCAACATCCCGTCCTCCCGCGCCTTCATGCACCTGGACACGGTGTTCACCCAGATCGACTACGACAAGTTCACCATCCATCCCGGCATCATGGGCCCGCTCACGGTGTTCGAGATCACCCCGGACGGCAAGGGCGGCACGAAGATCCGCGAGCGCAACGAGGATCTCGAGAAGGTGCTCTCCGAGTACGTCGGCCAGCCGGTGAAGCTCATCCCCTGCGGCGGCGGCGACCGCATCGCGGCCGAGCGCGAGCAGTGGAACGACGGCTCCAACACGCTGTGCGTGCGCCCCGGCACGGTCGTGGTGTACCAGCGCAACAACGTCACCAACGACGTGCTGTACAAGAACGGCATCAACTGCCTGGTCATGCCGTCCGCCGAGCTCTCCCGCGGCCGTGGCGGCCCGCGCTGCATGTCCATGCCGGCCTGGCGCGAGGCTCTGTAAGCCGCAAGGCGCCCGCTCCGTCAGGGAGCGCTCTTACGTCCGTCTTTTCCGGCCCAGTCTAGCCAGCCAGCGCTGGGCCGTAAAAGAAGCGCGGGTTCCCCGGTTCTCGGGGGCCCCGCGCGATACAAATGTCTCTTTCAAGGGAAAGGAAACAGAACATGCCTATCAATCTCAGCGGTCGTCCGTTCCTCCGCCTGCTCGACTTCTCCACCGAGGAGATCGAGTACCTGCTGAAGCTCTCCAAGAACTTCAAGGACCTCAAGCGCACCGGCACCCCGCACCGCTACCTCGAGGGCAAGAACATCGTGCTGCTGTTCCAGAAGACCTCCACGCGCACCCGCTGCGCCTTCGAGGTCGGCGCCATGGATCTCGGCATGGGCGTGACCTACCTTGATCCGGGCAGCTCCCAGATGGGCAAGAAGGAGTCCATCGAGGACACCGCCCGCGTGCTCGGCCGCTTCTACGACGGCATCGAGTTCCGCGGCTTCGCCCAGACCGACGTGGAGGATCTGGCCGAGAACGCCGGCGTGCCGGTGTGGAACGGTCTGACCACCGAGTGGCATCCCACCCAGATGCTCGCCGACATCCTCACCGTGCAGGAGAACTTCAACTACGACATCAAGGGCAAGACCCTCGTGTTCATGGGCGACGCCGCCAACAACGTGGCCCGCTCGCTGATGGTCGTGTGCTCCAAGCTCGGCATGAACTTCGTGGCTTGCGGCCCGAAGGAGAACATGCCCGACGCCGAGCTCGTGAAGACCTGCGAGGCCATCGCTGCCGAGAACGGCTGCACCGTGAAGTGCACCGACGACGTGAAGGACGCCTGCACCGGCGCCGACGTTATCTACACCGACGTGTGGGTGTCCATGGGCGAGCCCGACGAGGTGTGGGCCGAGCGCATCAAGCATCTTGAGAAGTTCCGCGTGACCAAGGAAGTCATGGCCATGGCCAACCCCGACGCCATCTTCCTGCACTGCCTGCCGGCCTTCCACGACACCAACACCACCATCGGTGCTGACATCGCCGAGCGCTTCGGCGTCACCGAGATGGAAGTGGAGGACGAGGTGTTCGAGTCCAAGGCCTCCAAGGTCTTCGACGAGGCCGAGAACCGCATGCACACCATCAAGGCCGTCATGTACGCCACCCTCTGCGGCTAATCTGCCCAGAACATGCTTTATCGGGGCGAGTGAGAGCGCTCGCCCCTGCTGGAAGTAGTGGGCGGGGACAAGCGCTCCGCCCCTACGATTTGACAACGGAATGCTTCTGCGCGGCGTCGTCATCGCCCTGAAACCTAGAATCACATCCGTTGCATGTTATGTTCCGTTTGGAACCGCAGTCTCGTCTCTCTTACATGCAACCTAGAAGCGAGATTGGCTGGTTCACCGAAAGATTGAGGTGAAATCTATGGCTTACGAAAAGGGCAACGGCAAGACCGCTGTCATCGCCCTGGGCGGCAACGCCCTCGGCAACACCCCGCAGGAGCAGCTCGAGCTCGTGCAGAACACCGCCAAGCACATCGTTGACATGATCCAGGACGGCACCAACGTCGTCGTCTCCCACGGCAACGGCCCCCAGGTCGGCATGATCAACAACGCCTTCGCCTACGCGGCGGCCAACGACGACAAGACCCCGGACATGCCCTTCCCCGAGGCCGGCGCCATGTCCCAGGGCTACATCGGCTACCAGCTGTCCCAGGCCATCCTGAACGACCTGAAGTCCCGCGACATCATGCGCTCGACCGCCTGCATCGTGACCCAGACCGTCGTCGACGAGGACGACCCCGCGTTCCAGAACCCCACCAAGCCCGTGGGCGCGTTCATGGACGAGGAGACCGCCAAGGCCAAGGCCGAGGCCATGGGCATCACCGTCAAGGAGGACGCCGGCCGCGGCTGGCGCCAGGTGGTCGCGAGCCCCATCCCCAAGCGCATCGTGGAGTTCGACGCCGTGCGCGACCTGGTGGAGGACGGCTACGTGGTCGTGTCCACCGGCGGCGGCGGGGTGCCGGTCTTCGAGACCGAGGACGGCTACGTCGGGACCCCCGCGGTCATCGACAAGGACCGCTCCAGCGCCCTCATGGCCGCCGAGCTCGGTGCCGACATGCTGATCATCCTGACCGCCGTGGAGAAGGTGTGCATCAACTTCAACACGCCCGAGCAGGAGCAGATCTCCGAGATGACCGTGTCCCAGGCCCGCGAGTACATCGCCCAGGGCCAGTTCGCCCCCGGCTCGATGCTCCCGAAGGTCGAGGCCTGCATCGAGTACGTCGAGGCCTACCCCGAGGGCAAGGCGCTCATCACGTCGCTCGAGTGCGCGGCCGCCGGCCTGCGCGGCGAGACGGGCACCGTCATCGTCGCCGACTAGGCACCGATGCGCAACCTGTCAGGGGGAGTGCGATAGGCGCCCCTTGACATTAACTTAATGCATTAAAAGAGCGCGTTCTCCGCGAAGGTGGAGAACGCGCTCTTCCTATTCTGCTCGTATGCACAACAGGTCAACAAAAAATAGTTGCTCAACTGGGAAATTTTTTCTTGCAGGTGAACAAAAATGGTGCTATATTGAACCCATCGATAAAGCCGACCGATCAGCTCATCGGTTTTGTCGATAGTAATTATTCCTCATCGTCGCGAGCACGGTTAAGGCGTGCTCAAGAAAGGAATGAACCATGGCTAAAATCGTCAGCTCTTGGAACGACTGGGATCCGCTGAAGCGCGTCATCGTCGGCCGCTGCGACAACTCCGTCATCCCGCCGGAGGAGCCCGCCACCTCTGAGAAGGTGCCCGTCGATTCCGAGATGCGCGGCATGTGGGGCCTCCGTCCGCTGGAGACCGTCGAGCGCGGCAACGAGTGCCTCGAGAACCTCGTGAAGATCCTCGAGGACCGCGGCGTCGTCGTCGACCGCCCGACCCCGCTGCAGTGGAACCAGGCCATCGGCACGCCGGACTTCCGCAACGACTCCATGATGACCTGCATGCCTCCGCGCGACATCCTGCTGACCATCGGCAACGAGATCATGGCCGCCGCCAACTCCTTCCGCTGCCGCTACTTCGAGTACCTGGCCTACTGGCCGCTCATGGAGGAGTACTTCGAGCAGGATCCCGACTTCAAGTGGACCCAGGCCCCCCGTCCGCGCCTGACCGACCGCTCCTACAAGCACAACTACTACGACGAGAAGATCACCCTTGAGGAGCGCCTGGTGCGCACCGCCAACAAGGACTTCGTGACCACCGAGGTCGAGCCGATGTGGGACGCCGCCGACGTGATGCGCATGGGCAAGGACCTGTTCATCCAGCACGGCCTGACCACCAACCGCGCCGCCATGGACTGGTTCCAGCGCTACTACCCCGAGTACCGCGTGCACGCCGTGAACTTCCCCGGCGACCCCTACCCGATCCACATCGACGCGACCTTCGTGCCGCTGCGCCCGGGCCTGATCATCAACAACCCGCACCGCCCGCTGCCCGAGCCGCAGCGCGCCATCTTCGAGGCCAACGACTGGCAGATCGTCGAGGCCGCCCAGCCCGCGCACACCGAGCCGCCGGCGCTGTGCTACTCCTCCGTGTGGCTGTCCATGAACTGCCTGGTCCTCGACCCGAAGACCGTCATCGTGGAGGCCTCCGAGGTCTACCAGCAGGAGCAGATGGACAAGCTGGGCATGAACGTCATCCCCTGCGACCTGCGCGACGCCTACCCGTTCGGCGGCGGCCTGCACTGCTCCACCGCCGACGTCTACCGCGAGGGCGAGTGCCTCGACTACTTCCCGAACCGCGTCGAGGATCCCACCCTCGTGCGCCCCGAGATGTGGAAGTAAGCACGACGTTTATCGTGGGCTCTCAGGTTCGAAAAGCAGCCTGAGAGTTAGAATCGCCGATCAGCAGCTAAGGGCAGCTGCCTGAGAGGCACAAGTTAGAAAAGAAAGGGGAACAGGTTTCAACGCAAAGGCGCGGCCTGTTCCCCTTCTTTATTTCACGGAACTAGGGCAAGTTCCGTGTCCGGGGCGCCTCTCTTAAGGGCGAGGGGACGTTCCATTCAACCTATCTCACCTCAGAGGAAAGAAAAAGGAGGGATTATGGCACAGGAAAACACCAACGCCACCGAGGGCTATCAGATGAAGACCGGGTGGGGTACCATTGCCATGCTCATCTCTGCAACCGGCATGGGTCTCGTGCCCCTGTTCAGCCGCTGGGCCACGCGAACGGATATGTTCGATGGCACCCTGGGCCTGAACGCCGGTGACTCCATCGGCGCTCTCATGGCCTGCGGCCGCATGGGCATGGGCGTGCTGTTCTTCGTTATCCTGATGGTCGCCACTCACAAGGTGAAGACCTTCAAGGAACTCAAGCTCACTCCCGCCATCGCTCTCGGCGGTTTGATGATTGGTATGTCCTTGGCATGCTACGTGACGTCCACGCTGCTCACGACCGTTGCCAATGCCGTACTGTTCATCTACACCGGCCCGGTGATCTGCGTGTTGGCGGCCCGCATCTTCCGCAAGGAGCCCATGAGCGGCCTGCAGTGGATCTGCCTGCTCGTCGTGTTCATCGGCATGCTGTTCGGCGAGGGCCTGCTCGGCTTCGGCGTGGGCGGCCAGTTCTTCGGCCTCGACTTCAGCCTCGAGACCTCGACGCCCGAGTTCCCGCAGAAGGGCGTGGGCGACGCCTTCGGTCTGCTGTCCGGCCTGTTCTACGGCCTGTCGATGTTCTTCAACGGCTATCGCAAGGATGCTGATACCACGGCTCGCGGCGTGTGGAACTTCATCTTCGCCGTGCTGGGCGCTGGCCTCATCACCATCATCCTGAACTCCCTGGGCTCTCAGCCCGGCATGGAGAACTGGGCGCTGTCCGTGCACTTCACCACCTTCAACTGGATCGGTGCTGTGCTCCTGTGGATCATCTGCGGTCCTATCGCTCTGGGCTTCCTCTTGGTGGCCGGCCGCAACCTGCCGGCTGCTGACTACGGCACCATCGCCTACTGGGAGGTGCCCGTGGCCATCTTCGTGGGTCTGGTCGTCTTCGGCGAGGCGCTGACCGTGAACACCATCATCGGTGGTCTCATGATCATCGCCGGTGGCGCCATCCCGTCCGTCAAGGGCATGGTTGCCGAGCGCAAAGCGAAGCAGCAGCAGGAGATCGCCGAGAACCTCAGCGCCCGCATTGCCGAGCAAGAGGACATCGAGGGTCTGTAAGCAGCGCGTCAGAAATGACTGCCGTATAGGAAGAGGCTTCTTATGAAGATGACTAAGAACCTGACGCACATCGCCTCGTCGGTGGAGTTCGAGCCCGCGATGACCGAGGAGCAGCTGGAGGCTGTGTTCGCTCAGAACGACGTGGCCGGCTTCCCCGCAGAGCTCGACATCGCCGAGCGCACCGAGGAGCATGTGCAGATGGTGTCGCTGGAGAAGTTCATCGCCTTCGCCAAGGCGTCCGGGCTCTCCGCCGTCACCTACGACGTGACCTATTTCCCCCATGCCGATGACGCCGAGGTGGAGTATCAGCTCAAGCAGCTGGCCCGCGACCTCGAGATCAGCGTGGAGGTGATCCGCGACGTGTGCGCCGACGAGATCGCCGAGTACATCAAGCTCGATGCCGAGCGCGATGCCTCGCTTCCCGTGCACAGCATCGTGGAGTGCTACACCGGCGGCACTGCGTTCGCTTGGTACGGCATGAATCCGTATCCGCGTCTGAAGCGCGTGGTGCTCGGCAAGCTGGCTGCCGGCGGTAAGAAGGCCGAGAAGGCGTTCGTGCTGCGTGCCAGCAAGGCCCAAGTTGACTACATGGGCGACTACTAGGATGTAACCGAGGCCGTGCGAAGCGTTCGTGCGGCCTCGGCGCATTAAGGGCGCGCACGGCCCGAACCGTGCGGTACGTGTGCTGGCTGGCACGAGGTACAACCTCCCGACCCCGGGACGTGCCGGCTTGCACGAAGAAAGGGAGGTTCGCGTATCTGTGAGTCACGGATGCCGGGCCTCCCTCGTTTCTAAAGGGGGTGTTTCCCGATGAGGAAAACACAAAGTAAAAAGGGGTTCGGAAAGGATCTGGGTGATTTCCATGGCGTCTAGCGAAACAGCGGCTGCGGTTCAGCGGGACAGCGAGGAGCACGCGACACTGAGGCGCGTGGCAGTCTCCTCCTTCCTCGGGAACTTCATCGAGTGGTTCGACTACGCGTCTTATTCCTACTTTGCGACGGTCATCGCGCTCGTGCTCATGCCTCCGGGCGACCCGACCGTGGCGCTGCTGGAGACCTTCGGCGTGTTCGCGCTGTCCTTCCTCATGCGTCCCGTGGGCGCCTTCTTCTGGGGGCACATGGGCGACAAGAAGGGCCGCAAGTGGGCGTTGGCCACCTCCATCCTCATGATGTCGGCGGCCACCTTCGTGATCGGGCTTTTGCCCACCTTCGAAGCCGTGGGCATTCTGGCGCCGATCCTGCTTCTGTGCCTGCGCATGGTGCAGTCGTTCTCCGCTTCCGGCGAGTACGCCGGTGCGGCCACCTTCCTGGCCGAGTACGCCCCGTCCAACCACCGCGGCCTGTACTGCTCGCTCGTGCCCGCCTCGACGGCTACGGGCCTGCTCATCGGCTCGGCGCTCGCCACGTTCATGTTCATGACGTGGGGCCACGACTCGTCCTTCGTGACCGAGTGGGGCTGGCGCATTCCGTTCCTTCTGGCGGGTCCGCTCGGACTCATCACGCACTACATCCGTACCCGCGTGTCCGACTCGCCGGTGTACCAGGAGATGCAGGAGAAGCTGGAGGCCAAGGGCGAGTCCGACGACAAACCCATCAAGCTTCTGCTCACCAAGCACCTGCGGCCTTTGCTGGTGTCCTTCGGCGCCTGCATGCTGAACGCCGTAGGCTTCTACGCCGTGCTCACCTACCTGCCTAACTATCTGCAGGACACCGTGGGCTACGACGCCGGTTCCTCGTCGCTCATCACAACGATCTGCCTGGTGGCCTACATCGCGTTCATCTTCCTGTCCGGCCGCATCTCCGACAAGGTGGGCCGCAAGAAGATGCTCATCATCGCCTGCGTGGGCTTCATCATCTTCACGGTGCCCGCGTTCTACCTGCTGAACTCGCAGAACTTCGCGATCATCCTGATCGTGGAGCTCGTCATGTGCCTTCTGCTCACCATCAACGACGGCACGCTCTCGAGCTACCTGTCCGAGACGTTCCCCACTGAGGTGCGCTACTCCGGCTTCGCGCTGTCCTTCAACTTCGCCAACGCCATCTTCGGCGGCTCGGCGTCGTTCATCTCCATCGCCCTCATCGAGGCGACGGGCAACGCCATCGCGCCGGCCTGGTACATGGTGGCCATCTCCGTGGTCGCGTTCATCGCCATGTGCATGACTCACGACAACTCGAAGAAGAAGCTGACCGAGATCCAATAGTCGGGAAGTGACATTTTCTGCGGCAGCCGAGCGATCGGGGAGGGTCGCTCGGCTGTCGCTTGCTTGTGCACTTGCACCATGAAGCGAAACTTTGACAGCGCTTCAAGTATTTCCAGAAAATAACTCTCATCTGGGGTTTCATTGTTGGGCGTTTTCTGGTAGAGTCACGCAAAAGTAATCAAAAAGGAAGCGAGTCTCCCATGGCTAAGCCGTTGTCCAAGCCCAAATCCCTGAAAGCTCAGATCACGCGAACCTCGCTGGTGCTGGCTGCGGCCGCTCTGCTTCGCGAGCGCGGCCCGGAGGCCGTCACCTATCGCAAGGTGGCAGAATGGGCCGGTGCGGCCTCGTCCTCGGTGGGCTACTATTTCGACTCCGTCACCGAGCTTCTCTACGAAGCGGGCTGCTACAACATTGAACTGTGGATCGCCCGTGCCGAGAAGGTGGCTCAGGCCGCCGATGCCTTCAGCCCCGAGGAATGTCGCGAGCGCGTGGTCGACCTTCTGCTGGAGGCGTGCCTTCCAGACGACACGGTATCCATGCCCGCCCATTATGCTCAGCTCATCGCCTCAGCCGAAGCGCCGGTGGTTACCGAGGCCTACCGCAAGGGACGCGAGGCTCTCGATGCGGCCGTGAACCGCATTCTCGTTCGCGCCGGCGTGAACCTTACTCCTCCGGTCGTCGTCGCCCTCGTCGACGGGGGAGCGGTGAAGGCGATCTCGGAAGGCTACGATGTGCGCGAGATTGCCCGTATGCTCTTGGAGACTGCTCTCGACCGGTAGCTCTGGTGCTTTCGCCTATCGTTTCAAAGGGAAGACGCCCGCTCTTTCGAATAAGGAGTGGGCGTCTTTTTTGCTGCTTCAATCGGTTACGGGGTGTACTACAAATATTGTGCGATTGCAAAAGATGATAGATATCCATAGTTGACAAGATGACGATGATTTTTCAGGAAATCGAAAACTTTCTTCGGTAAAAGGCTTTTGTGCAACTGCAAGAAATGCTATAGTGCAGCTAGTCTCAAAAGAGACGGAAGAGTGCCTATGAGATAGGAGCACATGTTATGGCAAAGATCGTCAGCTCTTGGAACGACTGGGATCCGCTGAAGCGCGTCATCGTCGGCCGCTGCGACAACTCCGTCATCCCGCCGGAGGAGCCCGCCACCTCTGAGAAGGTGCCCGTCGATTCCGAGATGCGCGGCATGTGGGGCCTCCGTCCGCTGGAGACCGTCGAGCGCGGCAACGAGTGCCTCGAGAACCTCGTGAAGATCCTCGAGGACCGCGGCGTCGTCGTCGACCGCCCGACCCCGCTGCAGTGGAACCAGGCCATCGGCACGCCGGACTTCCGCAACGACTCCATGATGACCTGCATGCCTCCGCGCGACATCCTGCTGACCATCGGCAACGAGATCATGGCCGCCGCCAACTCCTTCCGCTGCCGCTACTTCGAGTACCTGGCCTACTGGCCGCTCATGGAGGAGTACTTCGAGCAGGATCCCGACTTCAAGTGGACCCAGGCCCCCCGTCCGCGCCTGACCGACCGCTCCTACAAGCACAACTACTACGACGAGAAGATCACCCTTGAGGAGCGCCTGGTGCGCACCGCCAACAAGGACTTCGTGACCACCGAGGTCGAGCCGATGTGGGACGCCGCCGACGTGATGCGCATGGGCAAGGACCTGTTCATCCAGCACGGCCTGACCACCAACCGCGCCGCCATGGACTGGTTCCAGCGCTACTACCCCGAGTACCGCGTGCACGCCGTGAACTTCCCCGGCGACCCCTACCCGATCCACATCGACGCGACCTTCGTGCCGCTGCGCCCGGGCCTGATCATCAACAACCCGCACCGCCCGCTGCCCGAGCCGCAGCGCGCCATCTTCGAGGCCAACGACTGGCAGATCGTCGAGGCCGCCCAGCCCGCGCACACCGAGCCGCCGGCGCTGTGCTACTCCTCCGTGTGGCTGTCCATGAACTGCCTGGTCCTCGACCCGAAGACCGTCATCGTGGAGGCCTCCGAGGTCTACCAGCAGGAGCAGATGGACAAGCTGGGCATGAACGTCATCCCCTGCGACCTGCGCGACGCCTACCCGTTCGGCGGCGGCCTGCACTGCTCCACCGCCGACGTCTACCGCGAGGGCGAGTGCCTCGACTACTTCCCGAACCGCGTCGAGGATCCCACCCTCGTGCGCCCCGAGATGTGGAAGTAAATCCCACTCGCAGCTCACGCGATGCGTTTGCGAAAGGAGCCCGCTTCGGCGGGCTCCTTTTTTGCGCGCTTGTCGCTGGAAGTTGAATCAAGCTCCCTGCTCTATTGGCCATGATTCCAGGTCACGACTGAAAAAGGGGATTTGTGCGACTAACTATTTCGCCATTCCCGTCTGCATAAAATGATTCCTATGGTAAGGTAAACACTTAAGTCAGGGCCTTATTGAAAGGAGAAGCCATGACCGGAACTTTCACAACAGAGGGCTTGGGGTTGGGTGATTACTATGGCATCTAGCACCAACGAAGCGGTACAGCCGGCAACGACGTACGCTGAAGCGACCGAAGCAGAGAAGCACGCCGTTCTGCGCAAGGTGACGGGGTCTTCCTTCCTCGGTAACTTCATCGAATGGTTCGACTACGCGAGCTACTCCTATTTGGCGACCGTTATCGCCATGGTGTTCTTCCCGGCGGAAGATCGTGCCGTGGCCGTGATGAGCACCTTCGGCGTGTTCGCGCTCTCGTTCCTCGTGCGTCCCATCGGCGCGATTTTCTGGGGCAACATGGGCGACAAGAAGGGTCGCAAATGGGCGCTTTCGGTGTCCATCTTGCTGATGAGCGGCGCGACCTTCCTGATCGGCTGCTTGCCCGGCTATGCTGTCATCGGCGTGGGAGCCCCGCTTCTGCTTCTGCTGCTGCGCATGGTGCAGTCGTTCTCGGCGGCGGGCGAATATGCTGGCGCTGCCACCTTTATCGCGGAGTACGCGCCGCATAACCATCGCGGGTTCTACTGCTCGATGGTGCCGGCCTCCACGGCAACAGGCCTGCTCGTGGGCTCGCTTCTGGCCACGTTCATGTTTACGGTTTGGGGCGCCGATTCGTCCTTCGTCGTCGACTGGGGCTGGCGCATCCCGTTCTGGCTGGCGCTTCCCTTGGGCTACATCACCCACTACATCCGTACCCATCTGGAGGATTCCCCGGTGTACGCCCAGATGCAGGAGCGTATGAAGGAAATGGGCGAGAAGGTGGAGCATCCCATTCGCACGCTGTTCACCAAGCATCTCAGGGTGTTGCTCATCTCGTTCGGTGCCTGCGTGCTGAACGCCGTGGGCTTCTACGCGGTGCTCACGTATCTTCCGAACTACTTGGAGACGACGTTGAACTACCCGCCGAGCGACGCGTCGACGATCACCACCATCGTGCTCGTCGTCTACATCGCCTTCATCTTCCTGTCTGGCCGCATCTCCGACAAGGTGGGCCGCAAGAAGATGCTCATCGGAGCCTGTGTGGGCTTCATCTTATTCACGGTGCCGGCATTCATGCTGCTCGGCACGATGAACTTCTGGGTCATTCTGATCGTCGAGCTGTTCATGTGCCTGTTGCTCACCATCAACGATGGCACCCTGGCCAGCTACCTCACCGAGACGTTCCCGACCGACGTGCGCTACTCCGGCTTCGCCCTTTCGTTTAACCTGGCGAACGCCATCTTCGGCGGCTCGGCCTCGTTCATCTCGTTCTGGTTGATCGACCTTACGGGCAACGCCATCGCGCCGGCCTGGTACATGGTGGCCATCGCGGTCGTCGCGTTCATCGCCATGTGCATGACCCACGATCATTCCGGCAAGAAGCTGGACGACGTGAAGTAAGCTTTGCCACCCATTTGACTGCATTAAGTGAAGGGCCTCCTGCGTGAGGCCCTTTTTTTGCGACGGGGGGCGCTCTCCAGACGCAAGAAACCCCGCTGCGTTTCAAGGGCTTTCGCGGCGGGGTTCTCACCTCAGAGAGTCCTGCGGAGGGCAGCCGCAGGGGATTCGGGCGGTTAGCGCCCTAGAATTAGCGGATGATGACGGGCCAGTCTCCCATAATGGGCCTCCTCTGGTCGCTTGCGTATTCGCTGATTTCACTATAAAGGCCCGTTCTTCAATTATCAATATCTAAATTCCTGATAATAACTTTGGTACAAAATAATAATAACATTCTCAGTTATAACTATCTTTAAGATCAACTTTTGATAATAGGAGACTCCGAAGCTGATAGAATGGGAGCGTGAGGGCGAGTTCAAGGAAAGGCGGCGCGATGGCGGGGAAGTCTGCGATGCGGGGAAAGACGGAGGCGGTGCCTCGGTCGACGAAGGTGACAAAGCGGCTCTCCGTGGACGAGCTGGTGGCCTTTATGAGCCTGCCCATATTCTACGAGCTGCGCACGGCGGTGGACGTGGGCATCCTGCTCTTTGACGACTTGGACGAATACGATCTTCCCGAGGGCTACTCGAAGGAGGATATCTGGCGCATCCTGCTCGCCGTGCGCAAACAGGCCGCCGTGTTCATCCCCGAGGACCCGGAGCGGACGGCCGACATGTGGATGGTGACCACGAGCTCGCTGTCCTTCAACACCGAGATGCTGGAGGTGCGCTCGAAGGAGGACTCCTCGCTGGCGCGATCGCTCAAGGACATGCAGGGCTCTCCTTTCGTGACGCGCTTCATCGAGCGCACGCTGATGCGCGGCCTGGCGGACGAGGGCATCGCGATGGACGAGGAGCGGGTGCACGAGCTGTTCGCGGGCGCGCCGCCGCTGACGTCCCTCGATCAGCTGGTGGCCAACTACTTCCGCCTGTCGAGCGATTGCGACAGCTTGGCGCGGCGCGCGGTGACCCACGGGCTCATCGAGACGCTGTACTACGAGCTTTCCGAAGGGGTCGATTTGTCCGAGCTGCCCGAGCGGGTGCTCGCGCCGCTGGATCCGCGCTTGGCGCCTCCGGAATCCCAGGTGCTGATGGATCTGGTGTGCCAGCGGGCCTGCGCGGCGGGGGACGATATGCGTTTCGGCCCCGTGTTGCGGCTGCTTAATATTAGCTGGTTCTTCCGCTACTTCAACGTGCTGCCGCGCCTGAACGTGCTCGTGGGACTGCTTTTGCGGAATATTCTGGCGTTGAAGTGGGGTTTTCCCGTTCTCAGCTGGATACCGGAGGGCTTCGATGCGACCTTGGCGGAGGCACCGGTGGATGCGGCCCGCTACGAGGCGGTGTTCGAGTCGTGGTCGACCGACTATGGCTTCGGCTTCGACTTCACGCCCTATTTCGAGCTGAACGTGTGCCTGTACCTGCGCGAGCTGGAGCGGCTCGCGGTTTCCATCACCTATCTCGAGCAGCTCAACGAGCAGATCGAGCGTATCTTCGAATCCCATATTAACGCGCGGCAAAAGTCTATCCTGGTGGCGCTGTGTCGCGAACCCGGGGCTCTTTTGCGCATCGCGCCGCATCAGCGCAGCTTCCGCATCGCCTACGGCACCGCCCGGGCTGATTTTCTGGGGCTGGAACGCGAGGGATATTTGGTGCGGGAGCAGGAGGGGCGCGCCTTCGCCTTCCGTGCCCACCCCGACTTGCAGGAGAAGATCGTCCAGCTGGGGGCCGCTGTGGTCGGCTCGGCGGAAGCGAGCCTGGGGGAGGGGGCTGTTGTAGTATCCTGAGGGGGAACGAAAGAGCCGACGGAATTTAGGGCCGATGGGGCCAGTCCGCGCGGCGGCTGGCGAGGGCGTGCGAAAGGACTGCCATGATCAACGAGAAGATGTACGGGCTGGGCGACGAGCCGAGCGCTATTCGCGAGCTGTTCGCCTACGGGATGGCCCGCAAGGCCGAGATCGGTGCCGAGAACGTGTTCGACTTCTCGATCGGCAACCCCTCGGTGCCGGCACCCGGCTTGGTGCGTGAAACCATGTTGGAGCTTCTGGATATGGATCCGGTGGCTCTGCACGCCTATTCGCCGGCGGCGGGCCTACCCGAGGTGAAGGAGGCCATTGCGGCGTATCTGTCCGAGCGCTACGGCACGACGGCCACGCCGGGGCATCTTTACCTGACGGCCGGAGCGGCGGCAGCGCTGGCCTCATCCATTGCCGCCGTGACCCATCCTGGCGACGAGGTGGTGGTTGTCTCGCCGTATTTCCCCGAGTACCGCACGTGGATCGAGGCGGCCGGCTGCACCATCGTGGAGGTGCCGGCGGCCCAGCCGAGCTTCCAGCCCGATATCGAGGCGTTGCGCGCGGCCATCGGGCCGAAGACGAGCGCGGTCATCATCAACACACCGAACAACCCGGTGGGCGCCGTGTACACCCGCGAGAGCCTTGAGGCCCTGGCGGCCATGCTGCGCGAGCACGAGGAGGCGCTGGGGCGTCCGCTGTACCTCATCAGCGACGAGCCCTACCGAGAAATCACCTACGGCATCGAGGTGCCCTGGGTGCCGTCGATCTACGCGCGCACCATTGTGTGCTACTCTTATTCCAAGGCGCTCTCGCTTCCCGGCGAGCGCATCGGGTGGGTGTACGTGTCCGATGCCGCCGATGACGGCGATGCGGTGGCGGTGGCCGTGGCGGGCGCGGGACGGGCGCTCGGCTACGTGTGCGCGCCGGTGCTGCTGCAGCGCGTGGCGGCCCGCTGCGTGGGGGAGCCGTCGGACGTGGGCGCCTACGCGGAGAACCGCCGTCTGCTGACCGAGGGGCTTTCCGCGCTGGGCTACGAGTACGTGGAGCCGGACGGCGCCTTCTACCTGTGGGTGCGCGCCCTGGAAGAGGACGCCCAGGCGTTCTCGGATCGCGCGAAGGAATACGAGCTGCTCATCGTGCCCTCGGACAGCTTCGGCGTCGGCGGCTGGGTGCGCCTGTCCTACTGCATCGCCCGCGACACCATCGAACGCTCGATGCCCGCCTTCAAAGCCCTGAAGGAGAGCTACGAAGCCAAATTGAGTTCGTAGCCATAGCGCGCCCTCGTTTTCTCAGGTTTATCCAAGCCGACCGCTTTAGGAATTTGGTTGGTGCGCTTCTCGTCATTTTCCAAAGAAAGTGGCTCTACTTACGCTTGCGTTGAGCGAGCCAGAAGAAGCCGGCGCTGGCGACGATGAGACCGGCGAGGGTCGCCACGCGGCCTACGCTGGGGTCTTTGTAGCCGATGAGGAAGATGCCAGCGCAGAAGGCGGCCATGATGACGCAGAGAATGCCGAGCCAGCGCAGGTAACGTTGCTTCTCTTCCATGAGGGCGTCCTAGCTTCCGTAAGAATTGAGGTACTCGAGGATTTCCTGGCGCGAGTGCATGCCGCACTTGCTGTAGATGCGCTTGATGTGGCTGTGCGCGGTGGCGGGGGTGATGAACAGCTCTTCGGCCACTTTCTTCTGTGTGTGACCCAGCGCGTAAAGGGTGAGCACGTCCATCTCGCGGCTGGTGAGCAGGAAGTGCTCGCCCATGCGCTCAACGTTGCGGCGCATGGAATCGGACAGCTCGCCCATGGAGAGCGGGGAAGGGATAGGGGATGGCTCCAAGGCGGCCGAGGCTGAAGAGGCGAGAGGCGATGGCATCGTCGCCGAGGGGGAAGACGAAGGGGCGGAGGCGAGAGAGATCGAGGAGGGGTCGATCTGGAGAAGCTGCTCCCGGATAGCGGCGCATTCCTCGTTGCAACGGATGCACTGGCGTGCTTCGGCGGCTTTCAGAGCCTCGGAGGCCGTCTGCTGGGCAGAAGCCTCGCGTTTTGCCGCGTTGAACACGACGTCTTGCAATGTCTGCGCCGCTTCGGCCAGCGCTGCCGCCGATTCGGCCGCATCGGCTTCGGCTTGGCGCTTGACCCGCTCGTTCTCGGCTTCCAGACGATCGTTCTCTGCGGACGACTCGCCGCGCTCGGCGTGCATGAACTGCACGAGAACCACTTGGGTGGAAATGAGGACAAGAGCCCCGAGAAGCGAGTTGATGAGCAAGTCGTTGCCGGTCAACGGGTAAGTGAAGTACAGCAGCATGCGAGCGAGGGAGCGCGAGCCGAAGCAGATTACCCAGCCGCCCATGGCGTAAACATAGGGGTCGCGGGTTCCGAAGCTGGTGAAGGCGATGATGACGTACCAGCAGTAGGCGCAGATGACGATGTTCAGCGTGTTGACGGCCACGGCCCCGATCTCCCAGTGGTAGGGGAAGGCGCCGAACAGGACGAGGCTGAGGGAGGCCAAAAGCGCCATGGTGATAAACGCGTCCACGGTCATGACGCGCTCGCGGCGGCGCACGACGAGAAGCATGAGCAGGGCGCATATCAGCATGGAGCACAAGGCGTAGGCCAGCCGCGAGCTCCAGGTGAAGGGGATGGGCAGGCCGTCGGGGTAGCCGCGGAGAAAGCCGTCGACGAATCCCAGAAGCGCCATGCCGACAGCGCAGGCGGCGAGGAATCGGGAGTCCTGGATGTTGCTGCGGGCGAAGGTGAAGAAGGTGCGCGCCCGACGGTGCGGCCGCTCCGTGGGATGCTCGGCGCGCAGGCCGGCCGGGCCGAGGAAGGCGAACTGGGCCACGATGAGCGCCATACCGATGATGTTCTGCGCTCGGGTGGGCAGAAACGAAAGTAGGTAAACGATGCCGACGCTGATGAAGAAGGCCGAGAACACGAACAGGGCGGCCGTCACTTCGTCGGTGCCGCGCAGGCAGCGCAGCCAGTAGAACATGCACAGCGACAGGGCCAGGGTGCTTGCAATGCTGAGGGCAAAAGCCGTGGCCACAAGGGTTTGATCGGCGCTGTCGAGCAGGGAGAGGGCCATGGAGGCTCCGGCGGCGACGGTGATGCTCCCCACCATGATCCACTGCACGGCGGTAGCACCGAGCTCGCGGCGAGATCGCGAGAAGATGAGCAGCGCCACGATGAAGAGCGCGCAGGTGACGAACATGGAGCCGTCGGTGAAGATGCCGTCGTCGGTGGAGGCGTAGCTGCCGTAGCACGCCACGATGAGGGCTGTGCGTGCGCAGATGATGCCTGCGAGCATGGGCCAGAATGCCTTTGCGCGACTCAAAAGTCCGCTCACGACAACGCTCATGAATCCCCCTTTCGCCCGATGCGTGTTCCATCATGGCTTTCCCGCGATTCCCCATCATAGCTCTTTTTCGGGCTTGTGCGCGGGGAATCTTGGCTGCGGCGTATCTGCCGAGAGAGCCGTTACGTTTCCGCAATTTGACATCGCCTGAAAGAGGGGAGGGGCAACGAGGGGGTTCTGGTAATCTTGCAAGTGAACAATCGAAGAAGAGGAGGAGCCCATGAGCGAGGGTCGCGACATATACCACGAGCCGAAGCAGAAAGTGCTGCTGCGCACGGCCGATGTGTACCAAACCGAAGTGGACGACGAAGTGGCCGGATACTCGGACAAGCTTTTGGCCATTGTGGCCGACTATCACAACGGCGGTCGCCCCGAGGGGATGAACGCCCAGGCGATGGTCGGCAAGTCGAAGCGCGGCGAGGTGGCGTTCCGCTTGTTCGGGCGCATCAATCCCGAGACGCGCGTCATCGAGGCCGCCGGCTTCAAGACGCGCGGGTGTCTGGCGATGACGGGGTGCGCGAGTGCCACCTGCTCGATGATCGAGGGGCGCACCTTCGATGAGGCGCTGGCGCTCACCATTGAGGATGTGCGGGAGGCCGTGGGTGGCGTTCCCGCCGGGAAGGCGAACACGCTGACGTTCTCCGTGGAAGCGGTGCGGGCGCTCATCGGCGACTTCCTTGCGCGGGAGGGGGCCGGTCTGGCCGAGCTGGACGCGGCGGTGCCCTGCGACTCCTACAGCGTCGCTTGTCTGATGTGCGAGCATTGCTCGCTGCGCGACACGCGCACCGACCTGCTCGTGGCGGCCATGGACGGTGAGTAGCCGTGCGCGAGGAAGACGAGATCCGCGCGGCGGTGATCGCGCTGGCGGAAGCCCAGGCGGCGGGCGAGGACATTGCCGACGCGCTGCCCCATGGCGAGGCCTTGGCCGCTGCGGGCGCGGCGGCCGATGGTGAGGCCGTAGATGACGCCCTCGATCCCGAGCAGGCGCGTGAGGAGGCCATCGCGGCGGTGCTTGATGCGGCGCGCGCGGCCTCGCGAGCAAGCCGCCTGTCGTGCCCCTGTGAATGGGAGGCTGCGGGCCTTGTGCCCCCGTCGATGACGCCCGAAGACTTGGAGATGGCCTTCTACGATGCGCTTATGGAATTCGGCGATCCCAACGGCTCGCGCGATGCGGGCGATGTAAAGGGTCCCGATGCTGGAGCCGCTCCTCGCCGCGCCGCCAACAAGCACGTGAAGTCCGCCTTCTCCTCTTCCAACGGCCGCCCCGTGGGCGCATCCCCCTTCAAACGCAAAGCCGTCTCAGCGGATGCGGCAGAGGTTGGGACGGAGCGATCGGCGAAGGCGAAGCCGAGCGGAGAGGCTGAGTGCGTCGATCGGGCGAGCTCCGCGACAGAAGAAGACGTCCAAGGGGCTGGCGGGTGCCCTGACCGAGCGAGTTCCGCAGCGAACGAAACAGCCCAGTGGGCTGTTTCGCAGAGCGAGGACTGTTTGAGCGAATCAGGGTACCCGCCAGCCCCGCCCCAGGAGACTTCCAACCAGATTCCCGAGGAAGACCCGCATCCCGAGTTCGCGCACATCCGCCTGCTCATGGGTGCCGAGAGCTACTACCTCTACGACGATTCGGCCATGACCGACGCCTACGCTCGCTGGGCGTTCCTCGCCGCTGAGGACGACCCCGTGGCCACCTTCATCGAATGCGTGCGCGAGGAGTCGTCGGTCTACCCCCGCCCCATGGCGCGGGAGAACTTGGCCAACGACCCGTTTCGCATGAATGCCGAAGCGGTGGAGGCGGCCTTCGCTGAGGCCCGCGCGCAGGGTCGCGCCGACGACATCGAGCGCGTGGAAGCTTCCAACGGGGACGTCTACTTCTATTCCACGACGTATTTAACCCCTCGCCGCGCCCAGGCTCTCGCTGAGTGGGACGCCGTCGAGCGCATTCGCAACGTGTAAGACTTGCCTGCCCAAGCCTCGGCGGTTCAGTCTGTGAGCTGCGCTGTCGAAACCGTAGCTCGACCCGTATTTTTGTCGCGCTTTTCAGATGAGTTGGACATTTTTGTGGGTCGGGCTGCGGTGTTTTAGGCGACTAACTATCCAAAAGAACAAGAAATACCTGTTCAGGGCATCGGGCTTGTTGTTCGGGCGAAGACGACCCGCGGCCCGAGAGGCAAAAATGTCGTAGGCGCTCTTCTCTGATGGCAAAAACACGCCTCGTGCTACGGGTGCGTGCAAAAAGGAGCCCCCGCAACCGGTTTGCGGGGGCTCCTTTCACGAAGGGGGAGCTCCTTCGGAGCTCGCGTTAGAAGGGGTAGGCTATCAGGTGAGGTGATGCCGCTTGGGAGGGGCGACCGAGGTCGCCCCCTACGGATCAGCCTTCAGCGCAGATCGGTTTCGCTCTGCGCATCTCCCTAGGCGTCGGGAAGCAGGCCGAGGGCGGCGAGGTCTTCCTTCACGTCGGGCATGTCGTAGTAGTCCAGGCACTCGGCCGTCGGGCAACCCAGCTCGGGATCCCAGCCAAAGCATTCGTACATCATGGTGAGGGCCGTTTGGAAATCCTCTTTGTCCATCTTGTTGGTGCCCTCGGTGAACACTTCGATGTCCGGATCCATGGTGAAGGGCCACTCGGTAACGACGTCGTGCACGTTGCGGAAGTCATTGGTACCCATTTGCCCGTTGGCGCCCACCATGCCGCGCGCGGTGTTGGCTCTCTGTAGCGTGGTGATTTTCGCACCCATCTTGTACAGGTCTTCCGTCGTCACGTCTTCGCCGGTGACGGCCTTCATGAATTTGGCCTCCAGATCCAGGTCGCCGCGATAGTCGCGAGCCTTCGTGGGGCTCATCGTCATGGGCCATACCCAGTTGCACAGCGTGAGCGAGTCGTGCAGCACGTCGGTGACGATGGACCACCAGGCGAAGTTCGCTTTATACTCATTCATGGGGGTGTAGTTCTTGTCCGGATCGATGGCGCTCGCGTCGCCCCACACTTCGGCCGCGATCTGCTGCTTAAGCTCGAAGGGCAAGCCGCAGCCCTGGAAGTTCACGGCAGAGTGGATCATGTCGTCGCGGTTGAAGACCATGTTATAGAGCAGGCCCACCTGTCCGAAGCACTCATGGGCATGGTGCACCGGCCAGCCGCGCACGTTGATGAGCGTGGAAGCGGGGGTGTTCCACCAGTCCGGATCGTTCCAACGCTCGGTCCAGACGATGGGGCCGTGGCCGATGTAGGCGATCTCCGAGTCGTTGGCGGCGATCTTCGCCAGAAGGGGCGGCACCATGGAGGGGTCGTTATTCTTGAAGCCCTCCCAATTGATTTCCGCGTACTCCTCAGGGGGCAGCACCTTCTGGAGCAGGCCCGTAGCATAGCAGTGGGCGATGTCGCGGTAGATCTGCCCGTAGTTGCACCACAGGCCCAAATCGTCCATGGTGGAGCCGAATACCTGATCCCAGATGAGGGCGTCTTCACTGCCGGCTTCAACGGAAGTGTTGTCGCCTAAAATCTTGATCATGTAGTTGGTGAACGGGAAGTTCGGCACGCAGGTGTTGCCCGTGATCTCGTAGCCGCCGTTGGCCGCCGAGGCCGGCACGCGCAAGTCGGAGTAGCAATGGATGGGGCAACTGTGGCAGCCGTCCATCTTGATGGTGTACTTCTCGGCCTCCGGGCCTTCGTCTTTGAAGGCCTTCATGCAGCGGTAGCCCACGGTGTTGATCTCGCCGGGCTTCGGCTCGCCGGTGTCGATGGGGCCGCCTTCGGCCAGCGCCCAGGTCAGTCCCTTCTGGGCCGTCCAGCGGCTGCCCTTGTCGAAGTACTCGGCCCACTCCTGCTGGGTGGAAGGTACGACGTGGTTGTTGTTGGAGCCGACGATCTCGCGCAGCATGTAGTCGGACAGGTCGGCCACCTCTTGCGGGTCGGCCACGTAGATGGGCTGGCTACCGCGCACGACGAGCGCCTTCAATTTCTTCGAGCCCATGACGGCGGCGGCTCCAGCGCCGGCGGAATGGTTGCGGGAATTGATGATGCAGGCGTAGGGCAGCAGGTTCTCGCCGGCAGGGCCGATGGTGGCCACGCAGAAGTCGGTGCCCTCCTTGCGCGAGAGCGCCTCGGTGGTGGCGCGGGTGCCCTGGCCCCACACTTGATCGGCGGGCTTGATCTCAATGTCGTCATCGTCGATCTTCAGGTAAACCGGTTCGTCGGAAGCGCCCTCGATGACGATGGCATCCCAGCCGGCCTTCTTGATGGCCGCACCGATCATGCCGCCGGTGTGGGCGTCAACAACTTGATGATCGGTGGTATAGGTGGAAAGAGAGGCGATGGTGGTGCGGCCCGCCAGGGGGACACCGGTGGCGGTTAGAGGGCCGACGGCGAACACGATCTTGTTCTCCGGGGAGAGCGGATCGGTGCCGGCGGGCACTTCGTCGTACATGATCTTGTTGGCTATTCCCATGCCGCCCAAATACTCTTTATAAGGGTCGGTGGGCGAGACAGAAACGGTTTTGTCGGTCAGGTTGACGCGGAGGATCTTACCGGTCCAGCCATAGGACTTGTTGGGATCCAATTTTGAATCAGCCATGATGAAGCTCCAAATCTCTTCGTGTACTCATGTTGCGTGGTACCAGTCGTCGATCTGGAGTAATCGTCGCGTAGAAGTATAAGGGAGGGCAATTTTACCCCCCTCCCCTCAATGAGGGGATCTTTTTCAACGGAAACATGACGGCTCCTCTACGGCCGGGTGAGGAGAAATCAAACGTTCGGTAATCCCCCTCAAAGAGGGTACACAGCTTCTTCATTCATGACTATGATGCCCTCTGTTGCGTGGCGTCGCGATCTTGAGTTCTCTCTGAGACAAGCATGAAGTTACAAGGGGGAGTTCAAATGTCTGACACCCAGAAAAATGAAACCGTGGCCACCGAGCAGCCGCCCGCGGCTCCGGTGTCCGCTACCGAGCCCGGCTCTGCGCCGGCCTCCGAGAAGAAGCAGCCCTTCTTTACCCGCCGCACCGTGCTCGCCATGACCGGTTGCGGTGTTGCCGGCCTGGTGGTCGGCGGCGTGCTCGCCTCCTGGGGCGTGACCACCGCTTCCATCGCCTCGGGCCGCATCGAGCTGCGCACCACTCCTACGAAAATGATCGTCACCGACCGCGCTCGCTGCTCCGGCTGCCAGCGCTGCGAGATGATGTGCACCCTGAAGAACGACGGCGCGACCCAGCAGTCCATCGCCCGCGTGCGCGTGTGGGACAACTACAATTTCGGTTCCGGCGTCGATACCAACGACGGCATCTTCGGCAACTGCCAGTTCACGGTCGCCTCCTGCAAGCAGTGCGCCGATCCGCAGTGCGCCAAGTACTGCCCCGTCCACGCCATCCACTCCGATGAGGAGACCGGCGCTCGCGTTGTCGACGAGGACGTGTGCATCGGCTGTGGTATGTGCTCTGCCGCCTGCCCTTGGAACATGCCCCACATCAACGCCCAGACCGGCACGTCGACCAAGTGCATCTCCTGCGGTCGCTGTGCCGAGCAGTGCCCCAACGGCGCCATCAAGTTCATCGATTGGGAGGATATTGCCCAGAAGGCCATCGACGAGGGCGTGGTTTCCACGGCCACCATCGTCGAGGCTTAAACGATAGAGAGAAGGACCATTATGTCAGGACACGCTTTAACACGGCGCAGCTTTTTAGTTGGAAGCGCCGGGGTGGCTGCCGTGGCCGCCGGCGCGAGCCTTGTGAGCTTGTCGGTTCGCGGCGAAGCCGATGCTGATGCCGAGACGGATAAGCGAACCGAAGTGGTGCACTCGCTGTGCAATTCCTGCTCGAGCAAGTGCGGTTATTACGCCTACGTCGTAGACGGCGAGCTCACGAAGCTCATTGGGGATGAGGCCCATCCGAACGCTCAGGGCAAGTTGTGCGCGCGCGGGTACGGCTATTCCCAGATCGCCTATTCGCCCGATCGACTCACCGACCCGATGAAGAAGAACGAAAACGGCGAATTCGAAGTAATAGGATGGGATCAGGCGCTCAGCGAGATCGGCCAGAAGGTGAACGATATCATCGCGCAGTACGGCCCCGAGGCGCTTGCCATGGTGCAGGATCCGCGCCCGTCGGGCAAGTACTACACGAAGCGCTTCATGAACGCGCTCGGCAGCCCCAACGTGTACACGCACGGTGCCGCCTGCAACCTCTCCAAGGAGTCCGGGTTCACGCAGGCCATCGGGGCGGCCAACTTCGAATCGGATGTGGCCAACTCGAAGATGACGATGTTCATCGGCCGCAGCTATGCCGACGCCATCCGGCCCAGCTCGGTGGCCGCGCTGCAGCAGGCGCACGAGAACGGCGCGCACATCGTGCTGGTGGATCCGCGCCTGAACAACAGCATCGCCTTCGCTGACGAGTGGGTGCCCATCAACCCTGGCACCGACCTGGCGCTCATTTTGGCCATGTCCAACGTGCTTATTAATCGCGATCTCTACGATGCCGAGTACGTGGCGGCCAACAGTGTCGGATTCGACGAGTGGGCGAGCGCCATTGCGGGCTACACGCCGGAATGGGCCGAGGGCATCACGGGCATTCCCGCTGCCGATATCGAGCGGCTGGCGCTCGAGTTCGCCGAGGCGGCCCCCGCGGCCTCCATCGAGCCGAGCTGGCGCGGTGCCTTCGGGTGCTCGTACGCGAACTCGGGCGAGACGGCGCGAGCGCTCTGCCTGTTCAACACGCTTCTGGGTTGCTGGAACCAGCCTGGCGGGGCGCTGTTCCTTCCCAGCGTGAAGACAGGCGACCTCGATCCGGCGAAGTTCCCCGAGGTGCCGAAGGTCGAGGCGAAGATGTGGGGCGCCGAGGAGTACCCGCTGGCGCTCTCGTCTATGGGCACCAACCTCTATGTCGCCGAGATGGCGAAGGAGGGCAAGGTCAAGGGCCTGTTCTTCTACAACTCGAACATGGCGGCCGGCTATTCCAACCCCGCCCAGCTGGCGGAGGATTTCGCGAACCTCGATCTGATGGTCGTCGTCGACGTGCAGATGTCGGAAACCGCGATGCTGGCCGACTACGTGCTGCCCGAGTGCAGTTACCTGGAGCGCCGCGAGCTGCCCGAGTTCGTGGGCGGACGTGTGCCGGTCGTCTCCCTGCGCGATCAGGTGCTCGAGGTGATTCACCCCAACACGCGTCCGGCCGATGTGATCTTCACTCAGCTGGCCGAAGCGTGCGGCGTGGGGCAGTACTTCCCGTTCACCGTTGACGAGCTGGCCGACGCGCAGCTGCGCAGCGTGGGCACGAGCCTCGATGAGCTGCGCCAGGTCGGCACGATCTCGTTCCCCGAGAAGGCCTATGCCTACGGCAAGGTTCCCGAGTGGAAGACCCCGACGGGCAAGATCCAGTTTACGAGCGAGGCGTGCGCGGCGGCTGGGCTGTCCGCATGCCCGGTGTGGGTCGAGCCCCAGGTGATGCCGAACGAGACCGTCGGCGAGTTCCGCCTCATCGGCGGCAAGCAGGCCATCCACACGCATACGCAGACCGCCAACTGCGAGCCTTTGATGGACATCACGAAGTCCTACGGCCTCGACCGCATTTGGATCAACGCCGAGGTGGCCGAACGCTTGGGCATCGCGGACGGCGACGAGGTCATTCTGTCGAACACGATGGCCGAGGGCCCCATCAAGGTGAAGGTGACCGAGCGCATCAACCCGACGGCCATCTACATGCCCTCCCATTATGGCTGCAAATCCCCCGATCAGCACACGGCTTACGGCGTGGGCTTGAACTTCATGGACTTCGTTCCCTTCCACATGGAACCGGCCTATGGCTCGGCCATGACCCAGGAAACGTTGGTTTCCGTGCAGAAAGTAGGTGAATGATGGCACGCTACGGAATGCTCATCAATACCAAGAAGTGCATTGGCTGCTATGCCTGCCGCACGGCCTGCCAGCGCCAGAACGACCTGCTTCCCGATGAGTCGTTCATCCGCTTTGAAGAGCGTGAAGTGGGCAAGTACCCCAACGTGACCGTGGAGCACATCCCGCTGCAGTGCATGCACTGCGAGGATGCGCCGTGCGCGAGCGTGTGCCCCACCGGAGCCGCGCATATGGGTTCCGACGGCATCGTCGAAGTGGATCACGGCCGCTGCATAGGCTGCCTGTACTGCATGGCCGCCTGCCCCTATCAGGTGCGTACGCGCAATTCAAAGACGGGCGAGGTGGACAAGTGCCGCTTCTGCACGCTTTCTTCCTATGAGAACGGCACGAAGATGTGCTCGTGCGTCGATGCCTGCCTGACCGGTGCTCGCATCTTCGGGGATCTGGACGATTCCGATAGCGAGATTTCCAAGGAAATCGCGCGTACGGGTGCGGCCCCCATCGCCGGCGATCTGACCCGCGCCAAGATCTATTACGTGAGGTGATTGACATGATCTACGAACCCATTTGGGGCGCCATCATCGCGTGGTACCTCTTCCTGGCCGGCTTGGGCGGCGGTGCGTTCGCAACGGCAGTGTTCGTTCGTTATCGCCACCCGGAGTGTAAGCGCCTCATGCGCGTCGGTCGCCTCATCGCGCCGATCGTGGTCATCATCGGTCTGTGCTTGTTGATGTTCGACGCTGCCGCGGGCTTTGCTCATCCGCTGCGCTTCGCGCTTCTGCTTACGAACTTCGGATCGGTAATGACCTGGGGCGTGGTGTTTCTGGCGGTGTTCGTGGTCGTCGCGCTCATCGTGCTGGTGCTTGATTTGATGAAGCGCGAGGTGCCGATGTGGCTCGATTGCGTGGGGCTCGTCATGGGCCTGTGCGTCGCCATTTACACCGGCTGCCTGCTCGGCGTGTGCCAGGGATTCCCCCTGTGGAACAGCGCGCTTCTGCCGATTCTGTTCCTCGTGTCCGCCGTGTCCACTGGCATGGCCGCGGTGCTGCTCGTCGGCGTGTTCTACGCGCCTGACGAGTTCAACGAGGTCGTCGTCATGAAGAAGTTCCACTTCTGGCTGCCCGTCATCGAGTTCGTGCTGGTTGCCGCGCTGCTGTTCATCACGGCGTTCAACCCCAGCCCCGCCGGCTGGGAGAGCGTGATGTCGCTGGTGGCGGGCAATTGGGCCGTGGCGTTCTGGCTCTTGTTCGTCATCGTAGGCCTGGTGCTTCCGACGATTCTGGAATGCTGGATGCTGTGGCTGGCCAAGCACGAGTTCGAGACCTCGCGCACGGGCCAGATGATCAGCGCGCTATCGGACGCGGGCGTGCTCGTCGGCGGCTTCATGCTGCGTCTGCTCATCGTGAGCGCGGCGGTGCCGATCACGATCATTCAGCCTTGGATGCTGTAAGTTCTTGCGATACCCACTCCTTGCAAAAGGCGGCCTTAGGGCCGCCTTTCTTGTGGGACGGCTCGGCAATTTTGTTTCGCGGCCTTGAAGGGAGCAGGTTTCGGAGAGGGCGGCTGCGGAAGGGTGCAGCTGCGGGAGGGTGCAGCTGCGGAAAGGGGGAGGGGTGGCTTCAGGCCTGGATGTGGTACGTTTCGACGAGCCATTCTTCGAGGCAGAGGCCGCTTTGCGCCACGGCGGAGGCGGCCTCATTGCCGACGTAGCGGTAGTGCCAGGGCTCGTAGCCGATGCCGGTTATGGCGCTTTTGTCCGTGGGGTAGCGCAGGATGAAGCCGTATTCGGCGCAATGGATCATGAGCCATTGCTGGGTGGCCGTCTCTTCCTGGCCTTCGTCCAGTTCCAGATAGTCAGCGTCCACGATGTCGACGGCGAGACCGGTCTGGTGCTCGCTGGCACCTGGAGGTGCCACCCAGAACGCGGCAGCCTCCTCGGCTTCGGTGCCTTCCAGATGCTCCTCGCGCTCGGCTCGCTCGATGCGGTTTTCGAAGAGATTCTCCTGGTAGTCGTAGGTGCGGAAAGAGGAGCAGATGATGGGATGTGTGCCGGCGGCCTCGGCAGCCGTGAGCATGGCTGCGAGGTCTTCAACGATGCGGGCGTCCACTCGGTGGTTGACGTGGGGCTCCACCCAGCTTGCGTCGGGCAGCTCGGCCAAGTTGTTGGGCTCGAAGTCGGCGTCGAGGGGGTGCTCTCGGTTCACGAGGCGCAGGTTCCAGGGGAGATCTTCGAGCGCCGTCGGAGGCGTCTCGGCGTCAGCTGGGGTGGCGGATTCGGCCTCGGTCGCGGGGTCGGCGGCCGAGGGCGTCTTTGCGTTGGATGAGGCGATCGTGCCGCTAAGCGGCGTTTTGGGTTGGGCCAGGGTGCCGGATTCGGAAGGTACGGGCTGGGCGTGGGCGGCCGACCTGCGGGAGGCGAAATAGGCGCCGTCGCCGATGACGAGCACGGCGGCCAGTCCGCCAGCGAGCGCGATGAACTCTCGACGGTCGAGCGCGAATGGCGCATTCGACATGGAGCCTCCTCCTTCCTGGGTCTGGTGCTTCGTTTGGCTTGCCTTCGGCTGATGCGTTGTCGCTTGGGGCTCGGCTCGCTTTTGGGGCGGCCGGCTCCGGCGACGTGCGATCGTCGCTGGAATGCGCCAGTTGCGACTGGCGGGACGATGGGGGCTCCCATGGTAGCGCTTGAGTTGCACGACGCGTGACAGCATCGGGAAAAAGACGCACACCTTACGCTTTCTTAATCGGGGCGTTCAGGGTTCCGCAAGCGGGAAGGCGCAGGCGCTATAATAGCGGCCATGAAAAAGTCGACAGAGAAAACGAAAGAGGCGATTGCGCAGAGCGATGCGGGCGATGCTCCCGACGGTGTGACTGATCGCGCAATCGAGGCGGGGGAGGAAGTCTCAACGGAGGCTGCCGACGAAGGCTCTGCGGAGACCGCAAACAGAGGCTCCGTGGAAGGCGAGGAGAGCGCCGAATCTCGCATGCGCTTGTCGAAGACGAACCGCTACGATTTCGGGGTCGTGTCAGCCGTCACGCACAAATCGATGCAGGGCAACAAGCGGCGCGATACGAAGCCGGAGGTGCTCGTGCGTCGCATGCTGCGCGAGATGGGCTTTACCGGTTACCGCTGCGACTGGAGAAAGGCCCCGGGGCGTCCCGACGTGGCGTTCGTAGGGCGCAAGCTGGCCATCGAGATTCGCGGGTGCTTCTGGCATCGGTGCCCCGTGTGCAGCCTGTCGGTGCCCAAGAAGAACCTCGATTACTGGGAGGCCAAGTTCGTCCGCAACGTCGAGCGCGATGAGCAAAACCTGGCGGCGCTAGAGGAGGCCGGCTGGAAGGTGCTCGTGCTGTGGGAGCACCAGCTGAAGAAGAAAGAGCTGCCCGCCACGCGCCGCCTTCTATACGAATTCGTGCGCCGCGAGGACGACCCCGATTACGACGAGGCGTTTCCGGAGGACGAGGGGGAGTGAAGACAGAAGGCGAACGGGAATACCTGCCGTTTTACATAGCTCACTGTGTTTGACCGTTGTCGGTGGTTGATCATCTTGTAGGAGAAGCGCGGGGAGTGGCAGTCCGGGAGGGATTTGGAAGACAAACATCGGAAGAGCTCCCAGCGTGCGCTATTCAAATCTAGATTTGTCAAATCGTGATTTGAATAGTGAGGGATCTGTTTTGCCCAGCGATTGACTGGCTCTTGGTGCAAATGATCCTATTGCTACTAGCAGTCTCAAGTTGTTGCGTTTTGCGAGACAACTTGAGACTACTTTCGATGGATGCGTTGTGACTGGAACTGGCGCATTGCAAGTCAACGGTTTCGCATATCACAGTTTCTGGTTTGAGCTATGAGAGCGAGGAACGCCTCGTAGAGGCGGTTGTCGGGATCGAGTTCTGGATGGAAGGCGGCGGCTATTTGGTTGTGGTGGCGCACGGCCACGGGGGTGTCGTTTAGGGTAACGAGGGGCTCTACGCCGGGGTCTAGGGCTTCGATGCGCGGGGCGCGGATGAACGTCAAGGGGACAGGCGCCGGTGCGGGCTCGTCGCAGGCATCCGGTTGGCTCTTCGCGTTTGTCGTCGCGCTCGTTTTTGCCGTTTCGGCATCATCTTCCCAGCGACCCTCGGCGTGGAAGCTGCCGAGTTGGCGGCCGTAGGCGTTGCGGCGCACGGTGACGGGCAGGGTGCGGAAATGGTCGGCGAGCAGGATGAGGCCGGCGCAGGTGCCGAGGGCGGGGAGGCCCTCGGTGATGCGCTGACGCAGCGGTTCGAACATTCCCAGGTCGTGCAGCAGCTTCGCCTGCACGGTTGACTCGCCGCCGGGGAGCACCAGGCCGTCGAAGGGACGGGCGAGGTCGGCGGCCTGGCGTAGCTCGATGGTGGTGCAGCCGAGGGATTGCAGGCGCTGCTCGTGTTCGATGAAGGCCCCTTGCAGGGCGAGGACGGCGATGGTTGGGGACATGGGTTCTACTGCCCCCGCTCTTCCATGATGATCTGGATCTCCTGCTCGTTAATGCCCACCATGGCTTCGCCGAGGTCTTCGGACAAGGCGGCGAGCATCTCAGGATCGTTGAAGTTCGTGGTGGCCTTTACGATGGCCTCGGCGCGTCGGGCCGGGTCGCCCGACTTGAAGATACCGCTGCCCACGAAGACGCCCTCGGCGCCCAGCTGCATCATAAGGGCCGCGTCGGCCGGGGTGGCGATGCCGCCGGCGGCAAAGTTCACGACGGGCAGCTTGCCGGCCTCGTGCACCTCGCGCAGCAGCTCCACCGGCACTTGCAGCTCCTTCGCCGCTTCGAACAGCTCATCGTCGCGCAGGTTCTGGATGCGGCGGATTTCAGCGTTCATCCGGCGCATGTGGCGCACGGCCTGCACGACGTCGCCGGTGCCCGGCTCGCCCTTGGTGCGGATCATCGTGGCGCCCTCGGCAATGCGGCGCAGGGCCTCGCCGAGGTCGCGGGCGCCGCAGACGAAGGGGACGGCGAAGACGGTCTTGTCGATGTGGTAGGTGTCGTCGGCCGGCGAGAGCACTTCGGATTCGTCGATGTAGTCGATGTCGATGGCCTGGAGGATCTGTGCCTCGGCGAAGTGCCCGATGCGGCATTTCGCCATGACGGGGACGGAAACGGCCGCCTGGATGCCCTTGATCATGGCCGGGTCGCTCATGCGGGACACGCCACCGGCCGCGCGGATGTCGGCGGGGATGCGCTCGAGCGCCATAACGGCCGCGGCTCCGGCGGCCTCGGCGATGCGGGCCTGCTCGGGGGTGGTGACGTCCATGATGACGCCGCCTTTCAGCATTTGGGCGAGCTGGCGGTTGAGGGCTACGCGCTCAGCAGAGGTGATGGGAGTAGCGGGGTTGCCGGCCTGGTTAGCGGCGGGGGCGATTTCGGTCACGAGGACTCCTTCCTTTTGCAAAAGATATGAGCGGAAGGGTAAGGGATAACTGAGCTTAGTGTTATATTCAATTTGGGAAGTTTTAATAAGGTCAGTTGGAAGCGGCCTCGGTTTCGCAAAGAGCCGACGAGCTGGCGATCTGGCAGAAGACCAGGTGGTCGTAAAGGAGCAGCTCGTTCAAAGCGTGCTGCAGGAGGAGGAAGGGAAAGCGATGCTCACGTATGTGCTAAATCGCGGAGGGGAGACGAGCCTGTACGAGCAGCTTTACCGGGCGCTTCGAGCCGACATCGAGTCGGGTGCTCTTGCGGCCGGCGCGCGTCTCCCTTCCAAGCGGGCGTTTGCGAAGCATTTGGGAGTGAGCGTCGTCACCGTAGAGGGGGCCTTAGACCAGCTGGTGGCCGAGGGCTATGTGCGCGCCGTGCCCCGCAGCGGCTTCTATGTGCAGGAAATCGGCCCGAATTTGGCAAGTTTTTCGAGGGTTTCGACGCGTGAAACCGCGAAATCGCCTTCCAAAGCCGGTTTCGAGGGCAAAAGCGCGCTCGGCGTAGCCAAAATGGGGGTTTCGGGAAACGATGACGTCGAAACCCTCGAAAAACTTGCCACAAAAGACGAGTTCTTTTGTGTAGCTTGTGGCGAAGGGGATGTTTCGGGGGCGCGTGGGGGGTTCTGGGGCGAAGCGAGCCTCTGCGGGAATGCGACGAAAATCTGGAGCAACGCGTGCATCGAGGATGACAGGGCCGAATGCGGGGCATCTTGGAACGGCCAGAACGATGCCGGATGTGGGGCATCTTGGTGCGGCCAGAATGGCGCCGGACGCAAATGGCTCGCCGATTTCACGGGGGCGACGGCGCCGGAAGGGGTGTTTCCCTACGCGGCGTGGGCACGGACGCTGCGGCGCGTGTTGGCCGACGAGAGCGAGCGCACGGTGCTGGAGGCGTCGGGGCCTCAGGGATCGTCTCGGTTGCGGGCGGCCATCGCGGCGCATCTGCGGGGCTTTCGCGGCATGGAGGTGCATCCCGACCAGATCGTGATCGGTTCCGGTGCCCAGTCGCTTTATGGCCTGCTCGTGCAGCTGCTCGGTCGTAATCTGGCGTACGGCGTGGAAGACCCCGGCTATCCGCGGCTTACGCGCATCTACGAGTCGAACGACGTGGCGGTGCGGCCGATCGCTCTCGATGGGGAAGGGCCGGTCTTGGAGGCGCTTGAGCGCGCCCGCATCGACGTGCTGCACTGCACGCCGTCGCACCAGTTTCCCACCGGTATCACGGTGCCGGTGTCGCGCCGGCGCTCGTTGTTGGAATGGGCCCAGAGTGGGATTGCCGCGCCCGAGGACGGTGCAGCGGCTAGGGAGATTCGCGGTCGGAGCGTGAAAGCTTCCAGTGCCCGGTCGCGCTACCTCATCGAAGATGACTTCGACTGCGAGTTCCGCATGGCGGGGCGTCCCGTGCCTCCACTCGCGGCCCTTGATGGGGCTGGGCGGGTCATTTACGCGAACACGTTCTCGAAGACGCTCGGGGGTGCTTTCCGCATTGGCTACATGGTGCTGCCCGAGGCGCTGGCCGAACGGTTCCGCGACCGACTTGGCTTTTACGCCTGCACGGTGGGTGCATTGGAGCAGCTGACGTTGGCGCGGTTCATGGAGTCGGGGGACTACGAGCGCCATGTCAATCGCCAGCGGACGCGTTACCGGCGGCGGCTGAGCGCGCTGATTGACGTACTAGCGGCGTCTTCGGCCGGCGATCATTTGCACTTTGCCAATGCGGGTGCCGGGCTGCACTTTCTCATGGAGGTTAGGGGTGTCGAAGGAGACGAGAGAGATAGTGCGACTTTCGAGGAGCGTGTGGCCCGGCGCGCTGCGATCCGGGGTGTGCGCCTGGCGCCTTTGGGCCGTTATCGGTTCACGGGTTGCGAGGCGGGAGCTCCTGGGCGCAGCTCGAACGAAACGGTAGGCCGCCGGTGCGAGGCTCGCGAAGTCGAGGGTGCCCGAAGGGTATGCGACGAGGTGCGGTCTGGGTGCAGCGAGGGGAGGGGTCGGCGCCGTCCCGCCTTCGTGATGAGCTTCTCTTCCTTGGAAGAAGAGACGATCCCGGAGGTAGCCGGGATCGTCTCGGAGGCGGTTATGGTCGAGCTGGGCGCCCGTGTCTAGCCGATGACGTCGCCGTTGACGGCGAAGGTGACCACTTCGAAGGGGATGTCCTTGCCCGACTGGGCGCAGGCCTCGGCGGCGGCGCGCTCGAGGCCGCCGCAGCAGGGCACCTCCATGCGGGCGACGGTGACCGAGGTGATGTCGTTGGCGGCGATGATGGCGGCGAGCTTGTCGGTGTAGGAACCCTCGTCCAGCTTCGGGCAGCCGATGATGGTGACGTTGCCGTTCATGAAGCGCTCGTGGAAGCTGGCGCAGGCAAACGCGGTGCAGTCGGCGGCGATAAGCAGCCCGCGGCCCTGGTAGTAGGGGGCCTGCACCGGTACGAGCTTGATCTGGCACGGCCACTGAGCCAAGCGGTTCGGCAGAGCGGCGGCCACGGCGGAAAGCGCGTCGGTGGCGCCGGTAGCGGCCGGAGCAGCGGCGCGGCCGGCCGGCGTGGGGGCCGGTGCCGAGGCACCGTTCAGGGAGCGGCTGCGGGAACCGGGGCATCCGCCCTGGTGCGCAGGCGACGGCGCCGGCTTCGGAGCGTCGTCGATGAGGGTGCGGGCGGCCGAGCCGGGACAGCCGCTGCGGTGCTCGGCCGCGGCCGGAACGCTGCCAGCCGTCGCGCCGCCGTTGCGGGCGGCCAGGTGCGCGGCGACGGCGGCCTCATCGTAAGGGGCGGCTTCGCGTTCAATAAACGTGATGGCGTCGGTGGGGCAGGCTGGCAGGCAGTCGCCCAGCCCGTCGCAATAGTCGTCGCGTACCAGGCGCGCCTTGCCGTCGACCATGGCGATGGCGCCCTCGTGGCATGCGTCGACGCACAGGCCGCAGCCGGTGCACTTGTCCTCGTCGATGTGAATAATCTTGCGGAGCATGGAACCTCTTTCGCTTCGTGTCGTATTTCGGGCAGCATCATAGCGGGCCAACGCGAAAGCGCAAGGGCCTCCATGGAGATGATGGAAAGTTGTGGACGAACCCCTACTCGGTCAGCAGTGCCTCCACCTTCTCGACCTTGGTGTGCAGGGTGTCGCTGTGCCCCGGGCGGATGTCGGCCTTCAGGATTACCTCGGTGCGGATGCCCTGATCAGCGAGGCGCATGGTGGCGTCGCGCACGACGGCCATGACCTCGTCCCACTCGCCCTCGATCTCGGTGAACATAGAGGTAGTGCGGTAGGGCAGCCCAGAGTCGCGGATGACGCGAATGGCCTCCGCCACATAGGGGGCCAGCTCGTCTCCCACGCCGAAGGGCGCGATGGCAACGGCAACAAGCGTATTCATAGGAATCTCCTTTTGTTTCTCGGCTTACGCGGCTGATGTGCTGGCAAGCGCCAGAGGTGCCTCGGCCACTTCCTCGGCGGTGAGGTTGTAGAGGGCGTCGAGGAAGGCGACTTGGAAGCTGCCGGAGCCGTTGCAGGTTTCGGCAGCGCGCAGGCCGGCCAGGTTGTAGGCGGCCGTTGCGGCGAGCGCCGCCACGAAGGGATCGGCCACGCAGGCGTAGACCGTGCACACGCCCCCCAGCGAGCAGCCGGAGCCGGTGATGCAGGTCATGAGGGGCGATCCGCCGGAAAGGCGCGCCACCTGGGCGCCGTCGGTGACAAGGTCGGTAGTGCCGGAGACGGCCACGGCCCCTCCCGTGAAGCGGGCGCACGCCACGGCGGCGCGCTCGGCGGCGTCCACAGAGTCGGTACTGTCCACTCCGCGGGGACCGTCGCCGGAAGCGTCTTCGGCCGCGTCGTTCCCGAGTCCCCACAGCTCGGCCACGGCGATGATCTCCGAGGCGTTGCCGCGCAGGATAGCGGGGGGATTCTCGCGCGCGGCCTCGATGAGCTGGGTGCGCAGGCTGCCGATGCCGATGCCCACCGGATCGAGCACCCAAGGCTTGCCCGCCCCCGCGCAGGCGCGCGCCGTGGCGGGAACCGTTTGCTCGTAGACGGGCAGCAGGGTCCCCAGGTTAATGTACACGGCCCCTCCCAGGGCTGCGACGCATTCGCCCTCGTCGGGCAAATACACCATGGCCGCCGAGCCGCCGACGGCCAGCTGGGCGTTGGCGACGAAGTTCTGGGTCACGGTGTTGGTGATGGAAGGTGCGAGCGGGTTCGTCTCGCGCACCTCGTGCACGGCGCGGGCCATGAGCGCTCGCAGTTCCGCCTCGGTGCGGGCGGTGGGATTGGTGGAAGGTTCGATCACGACGATTCCTTTCCGGAAGCCGGAGTACTGGCTGCGAGTTGCGCAAAAAAGGCGCTCCCCGCAGGAAGCGCCCCTTGTGCTTGGTGAGCATGCTCCCTACGACAGTGTTAGCTGACAGGTTCGAAGGGTTGGGCAAGTGCCCTCTCAACCGCATCAGCGAGGCTGCCATAGGCTTTCGGCTCGCTTCGCCGGGGCGGTACCCCTGCATGCTTTCAGCTTAGCACGTTTGTCACCGCGCTCGGATAGCGCTGTTTCGCCTGCTGCTTGAAAGGCAGAGAAAGGAGGGAAAGCGGGCGGGGGCGCGCTGTGCTATGATGCGCCTCATGACTTTCGGAAATGACAGAGGAAGGGCCGCGACGCCCGAGGCGGCCAGCGTGATGGCGGCGATGTCGGGGGGCGTCGATAGCTCTGTGTGTGCGCTGCTTTTGCAGGAAGCGGGCTTTGACGTGCGCGGCGCGACGATGGTGCTGCGCGGCGGCGAGGTTTTAGGCGACGCCGGGGAAGGCGAGGGGTCGACGTGCGGGTCGGCGCGCGATGTGGAAGATGCGCGGGCGGTGTGCCGGCGTCTCGACATTCTCCACGATGCCTTCGATCTGCGCGATCGCTTCGATGCGGCGGTGGTGCGCCCCTTCTGCGATGCCTATCTCGAGGGCCGCACGCCCAACCCCTGCATCGCCTGCAACCGGTTCCTGAAGTTCGAGGCGCTGCAAAAGCGCCGTCGTGAGATGGGGCTCGATTACGTGGCCACGGGGCACTACGCTCGGCGCCGTTGGGACGAGGTGACCGGGCGCTGGCAGCTTCTGCGGGCAAGCGACCCTGCCAAGGATCAAAGCTACGTGCTGTACCATCTTACCCAGGATACGCTGGCCCACATGCTGTTCCCCTTAGGCGAGCTGACCAAAGACGAGGTGCGCGAGATGGCCCGCGCCCACGGCTTCGTCACGGCGGAGAAGCCCGAGAGCCAGGACATCTGCTTCGTGCCCGACGGCGACTACGCGGGATTCATTGAAGCATGGTGCCGGGTGTGTCGTTGTGAGGGAGAAATCTTGTGCACGTCCTTAGGGCTCGCGGGCAAGGGCGGACCCGGGTCCGCCCCTACGGAGACAGGTACGAAGAAAACTTCGGTTGCTACTGCTTTTGAACCGGGCGAGATCGTGAACCGGGAAGGACGCGTTCTCGGGGAGCATGCGGGGCTCATCCGCTACACCATTGGGCAGCGCAAGGGCATCGGCGTGGCGGCGCGCGAGCCGCTGTACGTGCTGGGGAAGGACGCGTCCGCCAACCGGCTCGTCGTCGGCTTCAAAGACGAACTGCTCAGCTCAGGAGTGGTGGCTTGCGATGTGAATCTTATCGGCGGAGGCGTTTTGGAAGGCCCGCGCAACGTGCAGGTGAAGACCCACTACCGCCAGCGGCCCGTGCCGGCTGTCGCCGAGCAGACCGGCCCCGACGAGCTGACGGTCACCTTCGAAGAACCTCAACGCGCCGCCGCCCCCGGCCAGGCCGCCGTCCTCTACGAAGGCGACGTCGTCCTCGGCGGCGGCACCATCGCGAGAACCTTCTAGGCCGCCCGGGAGGGAACAGAGGCAGGGGGATGCTGCCCGCGCTGCTTCGGCCTACAGCCCGGCGAGGCCGATTTGGTAGCCTTCTACGAACAGGCTCAGCTTCTCGATGTAGCTGGCGGCAAGGGGGGAGAGCTGCCGCTCGTTGTGAACGATGTAGCCCACGCGCATGAGCTCCTTGGTCTGCAGGGGCACGCTGGCGATGCCGGTGTACATCTCGCTGGAGAGCACGCCGGTGGAGATGGTGTAGCCGTCATGATGGGCGAGCAAGTTCGACAAGGTCCCGCGGTCGCTCACTGAGATGCACTTCTTGTGCGGCAGCTCGGCCAAGGGTTCCTCGGAATAGAAGAACGAGTTGTTCGCGCCCTGCTCGAAGGCGTAGCGGGGGTAGTCCTCCAGATCCTCTACGGTCACCTCGGTGCGCGAGGCTAGGGGGTGCTTGTCGCTGACGAACACGTGGGGCTGCGCGGTGAACAGCAGGTTGAAGGAGAGGTTCGCGTCGGAAAGGGCGTGCCCGATGACGCTCTCGTTGAACGTGGAGAGGTACAGCACGCCCAGATCGCTGCGGAAGTCGCGCACGTCCTCGATGACCTCGGAGGTGCGGGTCTCGCGCAGGCTGAAGTTGTAGCCGGTGTCCTCGTACTCCTCGGCCAGTTCCAGGAACGCCTCCACGACGAACGCGTAGTGCTGGGAGGTGATGGAGAGCTTTTGCGCCGCCTCGCCGCCGCGGCCGGAGTAGCGCTGCTCCATGAGATCGGCCTGCTCCACCACTTGGCGCGCGTAACCCAATAGCTCGATGCCGTCGCTCGTGAGTGTGATGCCGCGGTTGGAACGCTCGAAGATGGTGACGCCGGTTTCGCGCTCGATGTCGCGCACGGCCACCGACAGGCTCGACTGGGACACGTACAGCGTGTGCGCCGCCGCCGAGATGGAGCCGTGGTTCGCGATGGCGATGAGGTAGCGAAGTTGCTGCAGGGTCATGGGAAGCTCCTATGGCGAGTCAGGATTCAAGTCTAGGGAACTGCTAGGTATTATACGGTCGCCGAGCGACGATGGAAGGGGGAACTTGGCGGTTCGCGACGGTTTTCTCGGCCGCGTCGCCATCGGAAACCGCTATGGCGCGGGGCGTTGACGAAGCGGGGGCATTCAGTAGGATGGGGGCAATGCACCTCCTCGTCGGTCGGGAACGCGGGGAATTCTGATTCGCTCAGACAGTCCTCGATGGTATCGAAGGCGCAGCAGGCATTGCGCTTCCCTGCATCATTGTGCCTTCGATACCATCTGCGGAACTCGCTCGGTCAGAACACCCCGCGCTCCCGACCGGCAGCCGACTTTGCCTCAACCAGAAAGGACCTGCCATGACCGTCCACAAGAACATCACCGAGTTGATCGGACACACGCCGTTGGTGGAGCTGACCAACTACGAGCGCGCCCACGAGCTGCCCGCCACGCTCATCGGGAAGGTGGAGTCGTTCAACCCCACCGGCTCGGTGAAGGACCGCGCCGCCCAATCGATGATCGACGCCGCCGTGGAGGCCGGGGTCCTCGACGACGAGACGGTCATCATCGAGCCCACCTCCGGCAACACCGGCATCGGCCTTTCTGCCATCGCCGCCGTGCGGGGCAACCGCATCATCATCGTCATGCCCGAGACCATGTCCGTGGAGCGGCGTAACCTCATGCGCGCCTTTGGGGCGGAACTGGTGCTCACCGAAGGCGCCAAGGGCATGAAGGGCGCCATCGAGGAGGCCGAGCGGTTGGCGGCGGAGATTCCGAACTCGTTCATTCCCTCGCAGTTCTCCAACCCGGCGAATCCGGCCGTGCACGAGCGCACCACCGGTCCGGAGATCTGGGAGGACACCGATGGCGTGGTGGACATCCTCGTGGCCGGCGTGGGCACCGGCGGCACGCTTTCGGGCACCGGGGCCTATCTGAAGGCGCAGAACCCGGCCATCCAGGTGGTGGCCGTGGAACCGGCCGGATCCCCCGTGCTCTCCGAGGGCCGCGCCGGCGCCCACAAGATTCAGGGCATCGGCGCCGGGTTCGTGCCCGAGACGCTGGACACCGCTATCTACGACGAGGTCATCGCCATCGAAGACGAGGAGGCCTTCGAGGCCGGGCGCGAGCTGGCTGCCCATGATGGACTGCTCGTGGGCATCTCCTCGGGCGCGGCCGTGGCGGCGGCGGCGAAGTTGGCGCGCCGACCCGAAAACGCGGGCAAGAACATCGTCGTCATCCTGCCCGACACGGGCGAGCGCTACCTTTCCACCGCCATGTTCGATTTCTCGTAAGCCTTCCACGTTTCTCTTTCGTTACAAATTCGTGGGCTCATCGACAGCTTCGGGGGCGCTGGGCAACGGCCGTGGTAGCATACGGAAAGCACCTTTTCGACCGACAGAAGAAAGCAGCACATGGCAACCTCGGCGCCCTCCATATTCCCCGCTTTAGCCCAGCTCGACATCGGCGACGTTCTCGCTCATATGCCAGGCGGCTTTTTCGTCTACCATGCCGATGGCGACGAGGCGGTGGTCTACGTCAACGAGGCCTGCCTGCGCATCTTCGGCTGCGCTGACGAGGAGCAGTTCGTCGCGCTGACGGGCGGCACCTTCCCCGGCATGGTGCACCCCGAGGACATCGAGGCCGTGGAACACTCCATCAGCCGTCAGATTCAGGCCGACCGGTACTCCATGGACTACGTGGAGTACCGCATCATCCGCCGCGACGGCTCGGTGCGTTGGATAGAGGACTACGGCCGTCACGTCACGTTGGACGCGGGCGAGTTCTTCTACGTGTTCATCAACGACGCCACGGACAAGCTGCGCGAGCGGGCCGATGAGCTGGAGGCGGTGAACGCCCAGCTGCGCGAGGCCTATGTCCGCGAGCTCGAGCACCGCACCATGCTGCGCAACGCCCTTTCCGAGGCCGAGGCCGCCAACGTGGCGAAAAACACGTTCCTCTCGAATATGTCCCACGACATCCGCACGCCGCTGAACGCCGTGGTGGGCTACGCGTCGCTCATCTCGGCCCATGGTGGCGAGGCCGAGCGGGTGCGCGCCTACAGCGACAAAGTGCTGGCCGCTTCCGAGCAGCTGCTCGACGTGGTGAACGAGACGCTGGAGATCAGCCGCATGGAAGCGGGCCATGTGCAGCTGGCCGAGGCGGAATGCTCGCTTTCCGAGCTGGTTCTGCAGGCGCGCATGGACATGGTGGATCTGGCGGACCGCGCCGACGTCACCCTGGCCTGTGACATTGAGCCTCTGGCCCACGATCGCGTGCTCGTGGATGCCGTGCGCCTGTCCCACGTGCTCACCCAGCTGGTGGACAACGCCATCAAGTACTCGCCGGCTGGCAGCACCGTGCGCATCAGCGTGGCCGAGAACGCCGGCGCGCCCCAGGGCTTTGCCAGCTTCCGCTTCGTCGTGGCCGATAAGGGCGTAGGGATGGAGCCCGCGTTCATGGAGCGCATGTTCATGCCCTTCGAACGGGAGAGCAACACCACGGCTTCGGGCGTTCAGGGCACGGGACTCGGGCTCACTATCGTGCGCAACGTGCTCGATCTTATGGAAGGCAAGCTCGCCGTGGAAAGCGCGCCGGGGGAGGGCTCCACTTTCACCGTGGACATCACCTTCCGCCAGGCTCCGGCCGACGTGGCCGCCGAGGCGCCGCGTCCGAGCCGCGGGCGGGGCCCGGTGCACCGCATTCTGCTCGTGGAGGACAACGAGCTCAACCGCGAGATCGCCTGCTGTCTTCTGGACGACGCGGGCTATGCGGTGGACACGGCGGAAAACGGCGAGGTGGCCGTGGGGATGATCGAAGATGCCGATGCGTGCGCCTACGACTTGGTGCTCATGGACATTCAGATGCCGGTCATGGACGGCTATGCCGCCACCCGCGCCATTCGCGCGCTGCCCGACCCGCTGCGCGCATCGCTGCCCATCATCGCCGTGAGCGCCAACGCGTTTTCCGAGGATCGCAAGCGCTCCCTGGAAAGTGGCATGGATGCGCATCTTCCCAAGCCGCTCGACGTTCACCGTCTTCAGTCCCTCATCGAGAAAGTCGTTCACTAAAAGGATCTAATAGCTGTCGGCGATATCTTTCAGGTAGTCGGCGTACTGGCGGGCCAGGGCGCTGGGGGCCTCCAGGCGCACCGATGTGCCGAACTGGGCGAGCCAGCCGAAGAAGACGGGGCTGGCGGCCACGGTGACGTGCACGCGGGCATGGGTCGCATCCACCGGCGCGCTTTCCACGTCCTTGCCGAAGCGGTCGATAATGGCGCTCATGACCGATTCCTCCACGAGCAGCGTCGCCGGCGTCGTCTCGCCGCCGAACATGGAGAACGTGCGAGAAGTGTAGGCCGCCGCATCGAAGGTGGCGATGCGCTCGTTGCGCACGGCCGCCTCGTCGGTGATGCGCAGCCCCTGCATGCGATCGACGCGGTAACTGGGGAAGGAGTCGTGCTTTTCGTTGTAGGCGATGAGGTAGTAGCAGCCCTCGGAGTAAATGAGGCACACCGGCGTCTCGCAGTAGATGCGGCCGCCCCCTTGGGGCTGTGGGCGCTTGTTCACGTCGTGCTTCACGTAGCGGAAGGCCACCTGCCGGTGGCGGCGGATGGCCTCGTGCAAGGTGTCCACGTGGTGGAACACCGATTCGTTCTGCATCTTGATGCGGCCTTCCACGTGCACGTTCTTGGAAAGCGCGGCGGCCTGGTGGCAGGAGCCCAGAGACGCCAGGCCTTCGGTGAGGCGATGGGCCATGCGAACCGTGAGAAAGCGCGAGGACTGCACGGCGTCGGTGAGCAGCATGAGCTCGGCGGCGGTGAAGGTGCGCGAGACGAGGGCGTAGCTGACCGGGTACGTGGGAAGCTTCGCGATGTCGAGACCGAAGTCGCGAAGGGTGTCCAAGTCGCGGTACACCGATTTGCGCTCGGCCTCGATGCCCGCCTCGGCCAGCCCGGCGATGATTTCGGGACAGGTGAGGCCGTGGCTCTCGTCGGTGCGCTCGTAGAGCATCTTGGCGAGGTTGAGCAGCTTCAGTTTCTGGCTCTCGCCCGCCATCGTGCGCCCCTTTCCCCATGATCGCCTACGTTGGCTGATCGTCTTCGTAATCGTGGTCGATGACGACATTGTAGGTGTAATCGGGGTATTTTTCCTTCAGATGGGCGATTATTTTGTCGCGGATGGCATCGTCGTCGGCCTTAAAGCCTATGACCAAATCGAAGTAGATGGTCGAGGTTTTCTCGTCCACGTAGAAGCCGTGCATCTGCAGGATCGCCGGGTCGCTTTTCGCGAGGGCATCGAGGTCGGCATGCAGAGGGGCGAACGCACCGGTCGTGTTGGCGGCGTAGATGCCCACGGTGGCGAGGATGCCGAACTTCTCGGCGAGCCCTTCGCTGATCTGGCGGGTGAGGGCGTGGATGTCGCGGGCGCACATATCGTCGGGCACTTCGATGTGCACCGAGCCCAAAATCTCGTTGGGGCCGAAGTTGTCCAGCACCACGTCGTAGGTGCCGCGCACGTCGGGGAAACTGTTGGCGTAGGCAGTGATGTCGTCGACGAGCTTTTTGTCCTCGGGGCCGCCGATGAGCGGGGAGAGCGCGTCGCCGAGCACTTCGAAGCCGGCTTTCAGCACCACGAGCGAGATGATGAGGCCCACGGCGCCGTCGATGTTCAGGTTCCAGAAGTTCTGGGCCGCCGCCACCACCAGCGTGCCGGCCGACAGCACTGCGTCATAGTTGGAATCGATGCCCGAGGCGATGAGGGCCTCGGAGTTCGTTTTGTCGCCGAAGCGCTTGAACATGATGCCGATGGCGATCTTCGCGAGGATGGCCACCACGATGACGGTGATAGTAATGGCCGAGTAGCTGGGAGTGCCGGGGTGGATGATCTTGTCGATGGACTCGCGCAGGGAGATGAAGCCGGCCACCAGGATAATGATGGCGATGACGACACTGGTGAGGTATTCCACGCGACCGTAGCCGAAGGGGTGGTGGCGGTCGGGCCGGCGCCCGGCGAGCTTGGTGCCCACGATGGTGACGATGGAGGACAAGGCGTCGGTGGCGTTGTTGACGCCGTCCAAGATGATGGCGATGGAATGGGACATGAACCCGACGGCCATCTTGAAGGCGACGAGCAGCGCATTGCCGATAATGCCGTAGATGCTCGCCTTGACGATTTCCCTCTCGCGGTTCATGACTCTCACCCCTGATGGTTTGCGCTTGTGCCTCTTGGGTCGGCGTGCCTCGCTGCGTTATGGGCGCCGCTGCTGCTGGTGCGGCCGTTGATGTGGCTGCTGCGCTGGCGCCGATGCCGCCGCTGGTGCCGCCACCGGCGCGGCTGTTGACGCCGCCACTGGTGCCGTTGGCGCGGGCGCGCGTTGTCTCATGGGTCGATTATAGGCCTCTCCCCGCGCGGGCAAGTCCCCGCCCCGTAGCCTTTCCGAAGCAGTTCGGCAACTATCTTACTCAGTGGAGGTGGCTTGGTACGTCGGGAGCACCCCACCATCTTGCCAGAGCGAGAGCGCCCAAAGATACCAAACCCCCAGTTTTTGTCCGGCACTGCAGACGGCGGCATCGCAATTACATGGAAAGGTGGTCAGAAAAGTGCTCAAAAGAAAAGACCTCCTGACCGGAGGCGGGAGGTCTTTTGGCGGTTGGCTGCCAGTGCTGTGAAGGCTGCTCAGGGGATTTCTATGCTAGGCGGTGGGCTTGTCGTTGTCGGCGGCGTCGGTCGCAGCGTCGGCGGCTGCGGTGTCGGCGTCGGAGGGGATCTCCTCGACGACGGTAACGCCGGCCTGGGCATCTTCGATGTAGTTGTCGGGCAGGATGATGGCGGGCTCGGCTGCGGCCTCGGCGGCTTCCTCGGGGGTCTCGGCCGGGGCGAAGGTGTCCTCCTCGACCGCTTCCATCACGGCGGCGGGAACGGGCTCGGCGACCGTCTCCTCCGCAACGGCGGCCACGGGCTCGGCCGGGACGGGGTCGGCGCCCTTGGTCGTCACGGCCTCGGCAGCAACCGGCTCGGCAGGGGCGGCGGCCACGGTCTCGGTCACGACGGCCTCCGCGGCTACGGGGGCGGCAGCAGCGACGGGCGCCGGGGTGGCAGGCTGCTGGGGCGCGACGGGGGCGGCCTGGACGGGCTGCTGCGGGGCTACCGGTGCGACAGGCGCAGCGGCCGGCGCGTAGCCGTAGGGAGCCGCGGGCGCCGGCGCGGCGGCGTACAGGGCGCGATCCTTGTTGGCGAACACGGCCACGATGATGCAGAGCACGAGCGACACCCAGCAGCAGGAGAGAAGGCTCACCACGGCAGCGACGATGTTCCAGATCATGATGCCGCGCAGTTTGTCGGGCTTGGCCGCGCCGCGCACGCCGAGGATGCCGGCGATGAGAATGAACACGGCGCAGACGATCACGAGGAAGACGAGGAAGCCCAGCATGCCGAGCAGCACTGACACGTCATCGGTGGTGAAATAGAGGCCGTCGTCGGTGTAGAAGTAGTCGTAGCCGGAGCCGGAAATGGCGGCGCCGCCGACGCCGAGGCCTGCCCAAGCGATGAGCATGCCGAAAATGCCGAGGGCTGCGAGCACGATATTGGCAATGCTCATGCCCTTGATGGCCTTCGCATGGTTGGTGTTCATGGTGTCTCTCCTTGAATCGATGCGGTCAATGCGATGGTGACCAGTATAGCGGCGAATTGTTGAGTCGCGTCATCGGCGATCAATTGTGGAGCGTTTGTTGACAAGCGTCAGCAAACGGCGCGCGGGCTCGACTGAGCGCCGGTTCTGTGGTGCGCTTCGGCTAGTCGCGACTCTCGGCATCGAGCATCCGCTTGATGCGCTCGACGGCCTCGCGCGTGTCGTCTGCGTCGCCGAAGGCGGTCAGGCGGATGTAGCCCTCGCCGGCCGGCCCGAACCCGGCGCCGGGAGTGGTGATGACGTTGGCCTCTTCCAGAAGGCGGTTGAAGAAGTCCCAGGAGCCGGTGCCGTTAGGGGTGCGGCACCACACGTACGGGCTGTTGTCGGCGCCGTACACCTCAAGGCCGGCCGCCGCCAGGCCCTCCTTTATCGTGCGGGCGTTGGCGCGGTAGAAGTCGATCGTCTCGTCCACCTGGGCCGCCCCCTCCGGAGTGTAGATGGCCGCCGCGCCCCGCTGGATGACGTAGGAGGCGCCGTTGAACTTGGTGGTCTGGCGGCGGTTCCACATGGCGTTTAAGCTCTGGCCCTCGCGCACCAAATCGCGCGGCACCACGGTGTAGCCGCAGCGGGCCCCGGTGAAGCCGGCGGTCTTCGAGAAGCTGCGGAACTCGATGGCGCACGTCTTCGCGCCGGGGATCTCGTAGATGGAGTGGGGAATGGCGGGGTCGGTGATGAAGCGCTCGTAGGCGGCGTCGAAGAGGATGACGGCGTCCGTGGCGTTGGCGTAATCGACCCATTTTTGCAGGGCCTCGCGGGAGAGCACCGTGCCCGTGGGGTTGTTCGGCGAGCAGAGGTAGATGAGGTCGACGGGGACTTCGGGCAAGGCCGGTGTGAAATCGTTCTCGGAGGTGGTGGGCATGTAGACGATGTTCGTCCAGCGCTCGGTGTCCGTGTCGTAGTCGCCGGCGCGGCCGGCCATGGCGTTGGTGTCCACGTAAACGGGGTAGACCGGGTCGCACACGGCCACGACGTTGTCCTCGGCGAAGATGTCGCCGATGTTGCCGCAGTCGCTCTTGGCGCCGTCGGAGACGAAGATCTCGTCGGGGTCGATGGCGATGTTGCGGGCGGCGAAATCGTGCTCGGCGATGGCGTCGCGCAAAAAGGCGTAGCCCTGCTCGGGCCCATAGCCGTGGAAGGTCTCGGCGGCGGCGAGGTCGTCTACGGCGGCGTGCATGGCGGCGACGACGGCCGGGGCGAGCGGGCGGGTGACGTCGCCGATGCCCATCTTGATGAGGCGCGCGTCGGGGTTCGCTTCCTGGTAGGCGGCGGTGCGCCGGGCGATTTCCGAGAACAGGTAGCTGCCGGGCAGCTTCTCGTAGTTGCGATTGATGCGGGCCATGGGGCCTCCTTCGTGGTGCGGTTTTCTGATGCGCTTAGGTTAGGGGGCGAATGTTTCCAATGGGAAAAGACGAGGATAAACCTCATCAATGGGCAGATCAGCGCCGCAATCGTGGACAATTTGTGGGCATCTCGCCTACGGCGCGCGCTCGGGGTTTTTGAGCGTCCGCACGACGGTCTCTTGTGTGAAAATGAAGGTTCTAAGAGACAGGGTGTGAATAGGCTTGCGCTAGCAGGACGCGGGCCTGTGCGAAGGAGACGTTCGTCCATGAAATTGACGCGGAGAGGCTTTCTGGCTGGTGCCGGAGCCGTGGCGGCGGGAAGCGCGGCATGGGGTTTGGATCTGAATCGAGCCTGGGCCGACGAAGAGGTCGCCAAAGAGCCCGCCGGCACCGACGAGGCGCCGGCCGAAGAGCCTGCGGCCCCTGCGGGGCCGGTCGTCGTCTGCGAGGAGTGTCCGGGCGCCTGCACACTGGTGCTCGAGGTGGAGGACGGGCGGGTGGCGGCAGTGCGCGGCGACGGCGCGAATCCGTTCTCTGAAGGGCGGCTCTGCCTGCGCGCTCAGGCGCTGACCGACTTGTGGAGGGCGCCCGAAGGGGCGACCGAGGACGGCGCCGGTGGCGATGGTGGCAATGGCGCGGGCGGCAACGACGCCGCGAGCGAAGGCGCGACGACGGCCAGTCCGGGGCGCTTGACCTCGCCGCGGGTGCGTCGTGCTGGGTCGGATGCGTGGGAAGACATCTCCTGGGATCGAGCACTGGATGAGATCGCCACCTTGGTGAAGGACACGCGGGATGCCACCTTCGAAGAGAGCATCGAGGGCGTGGAGGCCGACGATGAGGCGCAGGGCGAGACGGACTTCGACGAATGGGACTGGAGCGACCGCGGCGGCTACGGCGACGATGGCTACGGCGACAACGACTACGGCGCCCGGAAGCGTCCCCGCGGCGTGCCGGTCATGCGCACTCGGGCCATCGGCAGCTTCGGCGGCGCGCGCCTTGTGGCTGAGGAGCAGTTCCTGCTCGCCAAGGCGCTGCGATCCTGGGGCGTGGTGAACATCGACTCCGAAGCGGCTTTCGGTCGGCGCGCCTTCGCAGCCGGTGTCGCCGCGACCCTCGGCATCGCCGAGCCCGACGGGCTCTGGAGCGATATCGCGAACACGGGCTGCCTGCTCACTCTGGGTGCCGACGTTGCCACAAGCCAGCCGCTCTCCCTTCGCTGGATCGAGCGTGCCCGGGATGCGGGCGCGCTCTGGATCGCCGTGGATCCGCTGCGCTCGGCCTCGGCCGAGATGGCCGACATCCACGTGCCCATCCGCCCCGGCACCGACATCGCGTTTCTCGGGGGGCTGGCCAAATACGCCATGGACAATTCCCTCTGGCAGCCCGAGTACGTGCTGAATTTCACCAACGCCTCCTACCTCATGGACCCCGCCTTCTCCTTCGACGCGTCAAGCGGCGCCTTCTTCGGCTGGGATCCCATGACCGGCACCTACGACAAGGCCAGTTGGGGCTATCAGACCGACGGCTTCGACACGTGGAACATGCGCTTCGACGGCGAGTTCTCCTGGGTGCGCGGTGAGGGCGTCCCTGCCTGGGCCGTGCCGTCCCAGCCGCGCTGCGAGCGCAATATCACGCTGCAGGACCCGGCTTGCGCCTGGGTGCGCCTGCAGGAGTTTCTTGCCCGCTACGACTTGGACACGGTGGCCACCGTGTGCGGCGTGGAGCGGTCGCTGCTCGAGCGCGCCTACGGGGCCTTCGCGGCCACGGGCGCGGTGGAGGGGGCGGGCAAGGTGCTGGCCGGGCCCGGTCTCGTGCAGCACGGCACGGGGGCCCAGGCGGCGCGCGCGGCCGCTGTGGTGCAGCTGCTGCTCGGCAACATCGGCGTGCCCGGGGGCGGCATCTCCTACCTGGGGGGCGCTGCGAATGAGGGGCTGGCCGATGCCATGGGGCTTTCGCCGGACATGTTTTGCGGTGATCTTCCCTGGCCCACCGAGGGCGAGACGACGCTCCAGGCGTGGCTCGAGGCCCATACCGAGCCGGCCGGCGCGGGTTCTCTGCGGCCCCGTGCCCTGGTGTCGGCCCTGCGCGAGTGGTGGGGCGAGGAGGCGGCTTTCGACAACGATTACGGCTACGATTGGCTGCCCAAGGCGCCGGCTGGCGGGGCGTCGTTCAGCAAGGCGCTGCGCACAGGTTTGCTGCAGGGGTGTTTCCTGTGGGGCGCCGATCTGGTGGGGAGCGCGTCTTCGGGCGTTACGGCCGACGACGTGGGGCGCCTGGCGTGGCTCGTCGTGACCGACGGCTCGCCGAACCTCACGGCTACGTTCTGGGAACGGGTGGAAGATCCCTCCCAGCAGCAGACGACGGTGTTCCAGCTGCCGAGCGCCTTTGGCTTCGAGAAGGCCGGCATCCGGGCGAGCGGCGGCCGCCTTCTGCAGCATGCTGCGGCGGCGGTTGAGTCGGCGGGCGAGAGCCGCACGGACGCTGCCATCATCGGCGATATGTGGGAGCGCGTGTTCAACCTGTACGACACCAAGGGCGGTACGGCGACGGATCCGATCCTTAAGGCCCGGTGGGACTACGTGACATCCGACAGCATCGATCTGGTGAAGGTGGCCTGGGCGATGAACGGCTATGTCGTCGAGGACAGCGACTGGGACGGCGGCGAGCTGGTGTTTTTGGAAGGTGCCGACGGGCTGCGCGCCGACGGCTCGACGGCCTGCGGCGCGGCTTTCCTGGCGGGGCTGTGGTCGAACGGCGCCAGTGCGGCCGATGCGGCCGAGCAACCCGTGGGACGTCGCGACGGCGCCGACGAGAGTGGTCTGGGGCTCTTCCCCGGCTGGGGCTTCACGTGGCCCGGCAACGTGCGGGTGCGCGGCAACCGGGCGAGCGCGAACTTGGCGGGCCAGCCCTGGGTGCGCGAGCGCAATCTCCTTACTTGGGAGGGGGAGAGCTGGGCCTGCATCGACGCGCCCGACTTCCCGATTCTGCGCGACGGACGATGGCTCGAGCCGGACAACCAGGCCTTCCCCGGTACTTGGGAGCAGGTGGGGCTTCTGGTGTCCGACCGGTTGGGCGACGGGCCTGTGCCCGAGCACTACGAACCGTTGGAGTCCCCGTTGAACAATCGCCTGAACGGGGCTTACGCCTCTCCGGTGCTGCTGGCGGCCGCCGCGAAGGCGTCCGGTGCCGCAGGCGATGACGGGGCGGTGGATGCCGCCGTGGCCGATGCGCTGGCGCCGGACTACTCCTCTATGCAGGCGGATCGCGCGGCCTATCCCATTGCGGCGGTCATCAACGGCTCGGACGGCCGCGACGGCGCTCGGCGCGCCCTGAGCGAGACGCTGGCTGCCGCGGAGCCCGGCTGCTTCGTGGAAATGTCGGCGAGTTTGGCTCGCATTCGCGGCCTGGCCACGGGGGAGTGGGCCCGCGTGTTCAACGAGCGCGGATCCGTGGAGGCGCCGGTGCTCGTCACCGACCGTATCCGTCCCTTCCAATGCGAAGGCAACGAGGGCCACTATGTGTGCTTGAACGGCATGGCCCTCGGCAGCGAGGACGCCGCGGCGGCCATGTGGGGCGTTTTGGCCCCTGCGGCGGAAAGCCCCGTGGGGGCGGCCCGCGATGTCAAGGGTTTCCTGGTCGATATCGAGAAGGCTTAGGGGGAGCATCATGGCTGACAAGGCAATTCTTTTCGACAGCAGTCGGTGCTCTGCCTGCCAGGCGTGCGTCGCTGCCTGCAAGGGCCACTTCGGCCTCGGGCCTGCGTCGTCGGAGGATATGGCGGCGCGCGCGTTCGGGCGGGCGGCCGTGCTGGACGAGGAGGCGCCGCTTGCCGTGGCGCGCTTCGAGCGCACGCTGGCCGACGGCGGCACGGTGTGGGAGGCGGCCCGCGCCGGCTGCGTGCACTGCGCCGAGGCGCCTTGCGCGGAAGTGTGCCCCACCGGGGCGCTGGCGGTGAGCGGCGAGACGGGCTTTGTGACCTTGGATGCGGAGCGTTGCGTGAGCTGCCATTTGTGCGCCATGGTATGTCCCGCCGATGCCCCCCGCCATCGGGGAGAGCGCGGCGAGCTGTGCCTGTGCGACGGGTGCGCGGCCGAGGTGGCCGAGGGAGGCGTTCCCGCTTGTGTGGCTGCCTGCCCGCTGGACGCGCTGGCCTTCGACGATCGCGATGCCGTGGTTTCCCGGGCCAACGAGCGCGCAGCGGCTCTGCGCGAGCGCGGCTGGGCCAACGCTTCAGTGCTCGGTGTGAGCGAGCAGGGCGGCCACCACGTGGTACAGGTGATGAAGTACGGCGTTGCCGGCAGCATGCACGAAGCGCTGGCCTCCACCGGCGAGGTGGAATGGCTCGATGCCGCGAAGATGGCCGGTCCTGTGTCCGTGGGCGTCCTCGGCCTTGCCGCCGCGGGCGCCGTGGCGGGGTTGGTCTCCGAGTCCCGCAAGCAGCGCGTTGCCGAGACCGAGGCGGCTGCTGCCTCGATGGCCACGTTCAACCCCCTGCTTGACAACGAGAGTGTCGAAGGCGGGGAGGGTGCCGATGGCGATGCGCGTGAGGTCGTGGAAGAGAGCGCTCTTCAGGCCGCTCTGCGCCGTCGCAATGCCCTGCGCACCAAAAAGGGCGCCACGCCTGGTGCTGCCGCTGCGGCCGCGTTGGCCGCGGTGCCCGTGGAGGAGTACCACTGGTACAACGCCGAGACGACGGATGACGACGAGACGGAGGATGTCGAGCCGCGCCTCGTGAGTTGCGGTCGTACGCGCTTCGGCATGAAGGACTACGGTGTTGCGGACAGCTGGGGCGAGGACTATGCCGGCGATGCGGACGACACCGGCGAGATCCCCGTGATCGACGAGCTGAGCGACACCGGCGAGCTGTACGACGTGGAGGAGTTCAACCGCCTTCTGGCCGAAGACGCCGCCCTCGCCGAAGACGCCGCCCTTGCCGCGGAGGCCGGGGAGGCCGACGACGCCGAAGAGCCCGGCGATCCCGAGCCGGCCGATGAGCTCGAGGCGATAGACGATTCCAAGCCAGTTGACGACACTGGGGAAGAAGAGTCGGCTACAGAGCGTTCATGACGAATCGTGCATCTTTAGACTGAAAAGATATACGCTCTATGCTACAATGCGAAACTACGAGGGACGGAACCGAACCGTCCCCCGCAGGGTGTCAAGCCCGCTTGGCCTGGTCAGGATCAGCGGGCTTTTTTGCGCCCTTATGGACGCGAAAACCCACCTGATCGTTTCCCAGACGACTGCGGACGCGACGCCCGCAAGCACTGAGGTGAAAAACTCCCTCATCGGTTTCACCTCCTTCCCATGGCTCGGAGGTGTGTGCTTGTGCGGGATTGACCCGCGCCCTGGCTCTCGCATCGAGGGACAGGGCGCGACTATCCCGTGGTATCCTACTTCCTGCGCAGCTGTTCTAGCTTGGCCTTGAGTTCGTTGTAGTGGCGCCGCTCCTCAGAGGTCCAGGGGCCGAAGAGGATGGTGCGCAAAGCTTCCTCGGCGCTATCGCCGGCCCCTTCGCGCGGGAATAGGCGCGTTTGGCTTCGGTCGTAGAGGGCGATCTCGTCGAACATTCCGCTTGCTTCCAGGACGCCGAGGTTGGAGACGATCTGATCGATGATCTTGTTGCGGTGCGCCGGGTCGGTGGCCCGGGGCATCGTGCCGGCTACGCGCATCTCCTCGTAGCGAATTTGGCAGCTGACGAGCGAGATCTCCGGCTTTACGGCCATAAGCGCGAGGGACACCCCGTAACCGCGCTGGCGCAGCAGCTCCGCCGTTTTCAGGGGCACTTCCGCCGTGCGCAACGTGCCCTCGATGACGAGGTTGTACCCGATGCGCGAGAGCGAGTCGATAAGCGCCTCGGTCATGCGCCCCGCCCATGGCGCGGTGTAATTAACGGCTTCGTCCCCGTAAATGCGCTGAAGCTCCAAGAAGCGGGGGTGAAACTTTCGATAGTCGTCCCCGTTGATGCTGATACCGTTGCCGTCCAGTCGGCGATGGATGATCTTGTGGAGTGTGGTTTTTCCTGCTCCACTTTGGCCCCCTATCAGGAAAGCCTGAGGAGGCGATTCGAGCACGGGGTGATAGGCGCTCAGGAGATTCCAGCGCAGCTCTTCGAACTTTTCGCTGAACTCTCTTTCGGTGTATTTGTCTTCATCGCCCATGATTAGGCCGCCTTTGCGAGCTGGGTCGAAAGAAATTGCTGAAAGCCTTTCAGTTGCCCTCGTATCTCATCGATAGCATGTTGGTTGGCCGCTGAGTCCGAGAGAATTTCGGGCACAAGGCGAGCGATCTGTTGCTCGATGTCGTCGTAGATTATCGTTAGCTCGTCATTTCCCTTGAGCTTTGCCTCGGCGCGTGCTCTGGAGATCTGCGCCATGATGTCCCAGGCGGATTCGTTCAACACCTCCTGCTGCAACGTTATCTCGTAGATTTCCGTCGTGTCCATGACGTCTCCTCCCTCGTCAAAGGTCACTTCCGCGTAGACGATCTTCTCGACCGATGCGCGCTGCTTGGGGGTAAGCGCGTCGCCGTCGCGCTCGAGGCAGCCGGCCATGAACGCGGGAATCATGGCGGCGCGAATGAGGTTGGCGTTGGCCTTGGTGGGGGCGATACCCTTCTCGTAGCGAGTGATGCTGGCCTCGCCGATGCCGAGTAGCCGCGCAAAGGCCTGTTGGGAGAGCCCGTAGTGCTTCCGGATCTCCTTAATTTGCTGGGACATGTCGTGTTCTCTCATGATTATCCAATCTATAGATTGCCTAATAGGGGTATTATATCAGTTAGATTAGGACATATTCGACATGAATTCGAGAAAATGATAGAGAAAAACTCAGCAACATATCAATCAAAAGATAGAAAGAGGGCGATCCCTGTGAGATCGCCCTCTTCGATGGGGATATGATAAGTGCGCCCTCAGCAGCCCCAGGGCCACTGTCGGCGCCTAGTCGCGGGTTAGTTTGCGGTGGAGGCGGTGGGGCTTGGCGGCTTCCTTGCCGAGGCGTGCCTCGCGGTCGGCCTGGTAGGCCTCGAAGTTGCCCTCGAAGAAGTGCCAGCGGCCCGGGTTCTCGTCGTCGCCTTCCCAAGCCAGAATATGAGTGGCGATGCGGTCGAGGAACATGCGGTCGTGGCTGACCACGACCGAGCAGCCGGGGAAGTCGAGCAGCGCCGCCTCCAAGCTGGAGAGGGTCTCCACGTCCAGGTCGTTGGTGGGCTCGTCCAGAAGGAGCAGGTTGCCGCCCTCCTTCAGGGTGAGCGCCAGGTTCAGCCGGTTGCGCTCGCCGCCGGAGAGCACGCCTGCGGGCTTCTGCTGGTCGGCTCCCTTGAAACCGAAGGCGGCCACGTAGGCGCGGGAGGGCACTTCCGTCTCGCCGACCATCATGTAGTCGGTGCCACCGGACACCACTTCCCACAGCTTCTTGTCCGGATCGATCCCGGCGCGGTTCTGGTCGACGTAGGCGATCTTCACCGTCTCGCCGATTTCCAGCTCGCCGCCGTCGAGCGGTTCAAGGCCCACGATGGTCTTGAACAGGGTGGTCTTGCCAACGCCGTTGGGGCCGATCACGCCCACGATGCCATTGCGGGGCAGCTCGAAGGACAAGTCGTCGATGAGCACGCGGCCGTCGAACTCCTTGTGCAGGTTCTTCGCAACGAGCACCTTCGAGCCCAAACGAGGGCCGGCGGGAATCTGGATCTCCGCGAAGTCGAGCTTCTTCGCCTTGCCGGCCTCGGCCACCATGGCGTCGTAGTTGGCCAGACGCGCCTTCGACTTCGCCTGACGGGCCTTCGGCGAGCTGCGCACCCATTCAAGCTCGCGCTCCATGCGGCGGGCGAGCTTGGCCTGGGCCTGTCCCTGGGCGGCCATGCGGGCGGCCTTGGTCTCCAAGTAGGTGGAGTAGTTGCCCTTGTAGGGGAAGAGCTGCCCGCGGTCCACCTCGCAGATCCATTCGGCGGCGTGGTCGAGGAAGTAGCGGTCGTGGGTGACGGCGAGCACGGCGCCGGGGTAGGTCTTCAGGTGCTGCTCGAGCCAGAGCACCGATTCGGCATCCAGGTGGTTGGTGGGCTCGTCGAGCAGCAGCAGGTCGGGCTGTTCCAGAAGCAAACGGCACAGCGCCACGCGACGGCGCTCGCCGCCGGAAAGGATGCTCACGGGCGCGTCCGGGTCGGGGCACTGCAGCGCGTCCATGGCCTGGGAGAGCTGGGAGTCGAGGTCCCACCCGTTGGCGGCGTCGATCTCGTCCTGCAGTTTGCCCATCTCGTCCATGAGCGCGTCGAAGTCGGCGTCGGGCGCGGCCATCTCCTCGCCGATCTGGTTGAAGCGCTCCACTTTGGCCAGCACATCGGCGAAGGCCATCTGAATGTTCTCGAGGACGGTCTTGTCCTCTTCAAGCGGCGGCTCTTGCAGAAGAATGCCCACGGTGTAGCCGGGCGTCAGGCGCGCCTCGCCGTTGGAAACCTCCTCGAGGCCGGCCATGACCTTCAGCAGGGTTGACTTTCCCATGCCGTTGGGCCCCACAACGCCGATCTTCGCGCCGGGGTAGAACGACAGCGTAACGTCGTCCAGAATAACCTTGTCGCCCACCGCCTTGCGGGCCTTGTACATTTGGTAGATGAACTCTGCCATGATGCTCCTGTTCCCTCTGCTCGGTTCCTCGGTTCGCAGCGCGAGGCGCGTACGGGAAGGCCGTTGCTCCGAGCGAGCCGTCCAATGCTTGGGCGGTATTTTCCCAGAAGTAACCGACGGGAGCTATGGCGCCTTCGCGATACTGGAAGAAAACCGCGACTTGTGGCTTAGGGCGATGGGGGTTGCTGTGAGATAATATGCACCGTATCTTTTAAACAATCGGTCTCCTTGCAAAGGCTTTCCCCATGACCCAGTCTCCCATTCGTGTCCTTTTCGTCTGCCACGGCAACATCTGCCGATCGACTATGGCCGAGTTCGTGCTGAAGGACATGGTGGCACGGCGGGGGCTTACCGAGCAGTTCCACATCGAGTCGGCGGCGACGAGCACCGAGGAGATCGGCAACCCGGTGCATCCGGGCACGGCGGCGGTGCTGCGCGAGCATGGTATCGGCGGCTTCGAAGGCAAGCGCGCCCGCCAGCTGCGCCGCGCCGATTACGATGCCTTCGACTTCATCATTGGCATGGACACGGCCAATATTCGCAACATGAACTGGATCCTCGGCGGCGACCCGGACGGCAAGGTGCTCAAACTCTTGGAATTCGCCGGCACCAACCGCAGCGTCGACGACCCCTGGTACACGGGCGATTTCGAAACCACCTATGCCGACGTGTGCGATGGCTGCGAGGGGCTGCTGGCGTATTTGGGCGTTTGAGGCTGGACTCTGATATGGGGCACTGTGGTGGTGCGCTGCCAAAGCGCGTTATCGTGTGCTCGCTGGCCATGGTGCTCATGGCGGTGGCGGAGCTTACGGGGGCGGTCATCTGGGTGTCGAGTACTGGTTTGGAAATGATGAACGATCAGCTTGCCCTGACCTATGCCCCGCTCACCATCTTCATGGGACTGGTGGGCTATGGGCTTGTAATGACGCCGGCCATGATCGGCATGGGGAAGGTCGTGCACCGCTTCTTTCCCGACGCGAAAAAAGGCCGACGCGGCCGACGTGCATCAGGGGCTGCCTCTCCGGAGTGGATGCGGCGATTGGCGCTGTTTCCCCTGATGCAGGTGCCGCTCATCTTCATCGTGCTGGGCATTTGCTTCAGCGTCACGCGGGGAGAGACTGCGTTTGTGGTTGCTTCCACGGCAATTTTGCTGCTGTGCACGGCTATTGATGCGCTGCTGTTTCTGCAGATGCGCCGTTCTGCCGAGAGGCAGCGGGCTGAGATTAAGGCAGCGCTTCTGGAGGAGCGATTGGCGGGATATCTGCGCGAGCTGACCGCAGTACAGGAGCTCCTTGGCGACACCGCGCGCCTGCGCCACGATCTGCGCAACCACCAGGCCGTGGTGGCGACGCTGTGCGAGCGCGGGGATCGCGCCGCTGCTTTGGACTACCTTGAGGATGTTGCGAACTCCCTTTGACGTTCCGGGCTCTCTTTAAAGAAAGGCATCTCATGAGCCACTCGATTCTCCATCGCATCTCGTTTCTGCTGTATCCCGCAAGCCAGCTCGTCATGGTGGCGGTGTCGGCCGTCTGGATCGTGCGTCTTCAGCTGCCCGAGGTGTATCTCCGGGTTGTGGGGCTTCTCGCGCTGGCTTGCATTCCCGTCGATTTCCAGCTGTTCCGCGAGGTGCGCAAGACGCAAGAGGCCGACATTCTGCGCGAGCGGGTGCGCATGCTGGAGGAGCAAGAGCGCGTGCAGGTGGCCTATCGCGAGCAAATCGCGGCTGATATGGAAGACATCATGAAGCTGCGCCGCGAGGTGGCGGAGGAGATGGACGAGGCGGTGCGACGCCTGCGCGAGCAAGAGGAGGGGAGCGCCCAGGAGCGGCTTTCGCGCGCTGTCGACATCATGGGCTCGACGGCCTTTCGCCTGTGCGAGCATCGCTCGGCCGATGCGGTGGCGACGATGAAGCTGAAGGCGTGCGAGGAAGCGGGCGTGCGCCCCCGGTTCTCCCTTGAGATACCCCACAACGTGGGGGTGCCGGCGGTGGAGTTGTGCGCGGTGATTGCGAATCTCGCGGACAATGGTCTGGCGGCTGCTTTGCGGGCGTGGGATGCGGGCGGCCCGGGCGCGTCGAGCGAGCTGGGTGCGTCGAGCGCGTCGAGCGCGTCGAGCGAGCCGGGCGCGTCGGGCGAGCCGTTTCTGTCGCTGCGCTCCTCGGTGCGGCAGGGCCATTTGGTGATTGAGGCCAAAAACAGCATCTCCGAAGCCGATCGCGTTGCCTGGGAGGAGTCCGCGAAACGGTCGCGCAAGCGGCAGCGCACCTGGGATGAGGCTCATGGCTGGGGGCTTTCTATTATCTCCGGCATCGCGCAACGACACGGGGGATCTTTGGAATGCGCCATCGAGGACGGCGTGTTCCGCGCTACCGTGATCATGCGGTTGGGCAGCGCTTCCGACGCCGCAGCGAGGGGCGAGGCTGAGCGCACTTTGCCCGATCGCGCAGCTTGCGCGGATGATTTGGAGCTGGCCGGAGGCGTGCTGTGATGCCGGCGCTTCTTCCCGCTGGATGACGGCAGAAGTGAGCGGGTCGGGCGACGGGGAGCTGCGTGGCTTCAGCGGTTTGCTCTCTTCCCGCTGATCCAGGTTGCGCTCATCTATTCTATGGTGTGGATCGCCTTCGATGTTATGCGCGGGGATGGGGCCTGCATGATGGCAACAGCGGCGCTTTTCGGGACGCGATCGATTTCTGAGTCCATTAAAGCACATATTCCAGATTAAGAAGCGGCAGCTTAGTGGTGCCTCAAAATGGGTGGTGCTTTGATCAGGCATTTTGTCATGGACTCGTCAGTTGCCCTTTCGAATCCTCAAGATTCAACTTGGAAGAAGCGCACGAGTATAGGTTCATCTGATCGATCGGAAGTGGAGCTATGAAATACTTCTTTCGGCATATTGCCGTGCTTCTTCTCTGCAGTGTAATGTTGGGCATTGATGGCTGCACGTCTCCAGAGAACCAGAGCGAACTGTCAGAAGCGATTCAATCGGATGCTATCGAAGCGGAGGAGTATCCCGACAGTTCTCCTTTTGACGCAGAGCCGAAAGAGCAGGAGATAGATCAAGAGCCTAGTTTAGATAGATCAAGCGATACGGGGGACTTAGATATTCCTGACGATTCCGAGAAACTATCGTACAGCGAACCGGCTCCTAGTGATTTGGCGATTGTTCAAGACATACGGCCCTCCTTTTCCCATCGGCTCAAATCTGCTGAGTATCAGAAGTATATCGTGCTGCACGATACAGAGGGCGACAGCGACCCTGCTTCTGTTATTGACTGGTGGGATTCGAATGGCAATTTGGTCGCCGCTCATTTTGTCATCGGCAAAGACGGTTCAATTTCTCAATGCGTTCCTCTTGATGAGATTGCGCATCATGCTGGCTATGGCGACACAGGTCACAATGAGAAGTATGGTCTAATAGAAGATGGGCGCGACGATATGGAGGGTTCTTCGCCCATTGGGTCGTGGGCATCAGATTACGGCATGAATGCGTGGTCTGTGGGTATTGAGCTAGTTCATAGGGGCGGCGAAGGGGACTATCCTGCGGCGCAGCTCGAGGCTCTCGATGGTCTCATCGCGTACATCGACAGCTACTATGGGTTTGAAAGCGAGATAATCGATCACAAAGCATGGCGTAGCGGCAATTCGGACACGTCGGAAGAGTTTTCCGCTTATCTCGAAAACTATCAAGATCATCGCAGACACAACTGAAAGAAATGCTTTTTGGCACTCGCCTCTGTTATGGGGCGACTGCGGGAGCGAATCTGCTTCGATGGTCTTCGTGTCTCTTGAATATGTCATTTGTGTCATATATAGTGCATACGCATAACGTGCGAGGAGAAGGTTATGCTTGTATTTCAGTCTCATTGTTTTTTGAGCGATTCTTGCGAAGAACTCTGTGCTCTTTCCGCTTTGCGCCATAGAAGCATGGCGAAACGGACGATTGCAGTAGCGGAGACGGCTACGAAGGGAAAGAGCTCGGACCGAAATGCTTCGCATGTGATTCCCCTTGGGTTGGCTGCCGAGCAGGAGGCAAGGCTTGCTAAACGCCGAGAAATCATGGAGCGAGCGGATCGAAGGCGCGTGAGCCTCGCTAGAGACATTCCATCTCCGCTTTCTATGCTATCGGAAGCGAGAGACGAGAGGGACGATGCCTTCGGTAGGACCATTGAGGGACTTCTAGAATCAGGCCTGCGATTGTAGTGGCTCCGATGCCGTCGCATCGCGCGAGGCGACAAGCCGCTCGCCGGGGGTCGATGTCATTGATGACATCGAAACGACTGAAAATGACGAGCGAGCAAGAGCCCCGTTGAAGCGGACGGGTTCTTGTGGAATTCTTCTCCGGGTGAAGCTGGGGCTCTTGCTCTCTCGTGCGTCCGAGCTTTGCCTGAGTTTTGCTCTCGAGTGCCCGAGCCTTGCCCGAGCTTCGCCTGGAGTCATCGGGCGCATCGCGGAGCAATTCGAAGTGTTCGAAAGGAAGAGACTGGTGGATTCGATTGCGGTGCTGATCGACGTGATTGATTTGTGCATCGAGCCTTGGATCATGGCTTTGGCAGCAACGCAGATATTGCCGATGCGAAGGCGTGGCCTTTTTCTGGCTCTCGAGCTTATCGGCACCCCTCTTTGGGCGTTTGTCTTCGGGACGGTGCTCTCATGGTTTTGGGTGGGCCTTTTGGTGTGCGGCATTCTTGAGTTTGTGCTGCCGCTCCTTTTTTGGAGGGGTTCCCCGTTTCGCAAGGTGAGCGCCCTGTTCGTGATCCAGCTGTGCTCGATAGTGGCGGGAGCCGTTGTCTGGACGTGCTGGGAGGCCATCTTCGGCATGCCGATCCCCGAGGACTCCACGGCCGAGTTTGCGCTGTATCGAAGCGATCTGGGGAAATGGCTCATCTACGAGATTCTCGACATAGGCCTCTCGGCAATACTGCTGATACCTGCGGTTGTCCTGTTTCGGCGTTGGGCATGGCGCACGGCCGACACGCGGGGTAGCGTCGTCTTCGCCGGATTGCTTGTGGCTCAGCTGCTTATGGCCAGCGTCCCCATGATCTGCATGGCCCGTTCGCTGGGGACAGGCGCCTATGCGGTCATTGCGTTGATTCTGCTGGTGTATCTGGTGGTCGGCATTGGGGCCATCGTCGCCTCGTGGCATTGGGAAGTTGCCGCCCGCGCCCAGCGCCGCAGCGAAGAGCTGGCTCGCCAGCGCGTTGCCTACCTCGAGGAGTACGAGAACGCTCAGGCCCAGGTGAGGGCTGTTGCCCATTTGCGGCACGATCTTCGAAACGAGATGGCGGCGGCCCGCGCGCTGCAAGAGAGGGGGCGCGCCGAAGAGGCTCGCCGGCTTCTTTGCGCTATGGCGGAACGAGTTTCGACGGAGGAGATGCCAGAGGGAGGTTCGTTGTGACGGCGTCGATGGCTGGGGTTGTTCTGTGCTCCGCTCTGCTTTCGGCCATGGCCCTCTGGTACGGCGTGCGCATGGGTGCCGTACCGCTCTCGAGGCGCTTGGCTGCGATGGCGATTCCCCTGACCCAGGCATGCGCTCTTGTCGCGTTCGGCGCCTTTGCTATGCGCGATCCCTTTCTGGATCGATTTGTTCCCTACGTTGTTTTCGCCACGGTAGCGTGTCTGGTGGCCGATGGTCTCGCACTGCCGAGCCTTTCGCTGGGTGCGCGCAAGGAGTCGGCCCAGGATCAGGCCCGTGCGGCAGCTGAGCTGCTGGAAGCGACACGTCAGGGCGCGGCCGCTGCTCGGCGAGAGGTGCAAGAGGCAGACGACGTGCGTCGTGGCATGGTTCAGGTGCTGAATCGGGCGATCGAGCAGTGCGGTACGGACGAGGTCGTCGGTGCAGGAGAGCTTGCAGTCGGGTCGCCCTTTGCGCGCTATTGCCGCAACGACGTTGTCGATGCGCTTTTGGCTCTAAAGGCGCGTCGCGCAGGCGAGGAGGGAGTTGCCTTTGAGGTGCATGCCGACGTCCCCGCCAGAGTGTCCATCAGCGATGTAGACTTGTGCGCTTTGTTCTCGAATATGCTCGACAATGGCATCAACGGGGCCGTGAAGGCTGAGGGCAGGCGATTCGTGCGCCTGGACGTCTCGGTGCATGGCGCTATGCTTGTTGTGCGGGTGGTCAACAGTTGCAGCCCCAAAAGCGGCGGCGCCCCTTCGGCGAAGCCGGGGCGACAGCGGCGGTGCGCCGTGGACTCCCATGGTTGGGGCCTCGATATCTTGGGGGCGCTGGCGGAGCGCTACGACGGGTCTTTCGAGAGTGCCGCCGAGGGAGATCAGTGGGTGGCGAGCTTGATAGTGCGCTGCCGGTAGATCAGCCGGCGGCTGGAAGGCGGGTAACCGGCGGCAGAAGGGCCGCTGAGTCTCGCGGCATAGGGCCGAACGGGCTTTGAATGACGCCAACCGCGAAGGTCAGGGCGTGTGCCGTTCCCCGAAGTGATTTGCATTTTGTGACAACATTCCGACTGAAAATGACATGGTGCGGAGGGAGTGAATCCTCTTTTGAGATAATAGCAGCTTGCGATGGCCGCCGCGCGCAGCGGGGCCGTTTGCGCATTCGGGAGCCGAAAACGAGAAAGGACGATGCGCGTACACTGTGGCCGTTGTCGATGACGACCTTCGCCAATGCAGGATCCTGGCGGACATGATCGCCGATGCGCCGTTCTCGTCCTTCGATATCCTCACCTTTCAGAGCGTGCCCGATCTCGAAAGCTTCCAGGCCCACCACGGGCCGGTGGACATCTGCCTCATGGATGTGCGCATGGACGACGACGCGGGACGATTCTCCGACGGCATCGAGGCGGTCTCGCGGCTGTTTCCCGAGGGCTGCGGTACCCAGGTAATTTACGTGACGGGCTACGTGGAATACGCCACGCCGGTCTACGAAACGCCGCACGTGTACTTCCTGCTGAAGCCCGTGCAGGCCGAGCAGCTTTACGCTGCGCTCGGCAAGGCGCTCGAGCGGCTCGCGTCGCAGACGGGCGCCTATTTGCCAGTGACCTGCGGCGGCGCGGTGAGGCGGCTTCCCGTGGGCAAGATCATCTACCTTGAGAGCAACCGTCGCAAGGTGATCGTGCATATGGTCGACGATACGGTGGAGACCTACGCAAAGCTGTCGGATTTCGAGGACCAGCTGCCGCCGAACTTCGTGCGCAGCCACATGAGCTTTCTCGTGAACATGAACTATCTCGAGTGGGTGGATGGCAAAACCGCCACGCTTTCCACGGGCATACAGCTGCCGGTGAGCCGCCAGCGCTCCGTGGCCACTCGCGAGGCCTTCCACCGCCATTTGCGCGGGTTTTTGTAGGGCCTTCTACTTCTTCAGCAGGTGACGGACGGCGGCCACGGGGTGATGGAGGATCATCCGCGGACCGGCGTAACGCATGATGGCGCGGATCTGCTCGCGCTGGGCGGGGGCGTAGCAGTGGTTGCCGCATTCCTCGCAGCTTGTTTTGTGGGCCATGGACCGACAGCGCTCGGTGCGCAGGACGCAGTAGTCGTCGATGGCCTTGCACGCGGGGCAGAGCGCCTCGCCGGCATGGCTGGTCTCGGTGCGTGCGGTCGCCTCGTGGTTGCCGGCGCAATAAATCGCCACCATGTTCGAGATGGTGCGCTTCTCGCGCTCGCGGCGGCGAGCGACTTTGGGGGTGTCAGGTATTCTTGCCATGGTGCGCACTTTAGCAGAGGATGCGCCTAGCATTGGGAGCGCTGCAAAACTACATAGCGGTTGAGGTTGCCCTGCTTGCCGTCGGCGGAGAAGCGGGCGACCTCACGCAAGGGGAGGGAGGCGGTGGACGCGCAGCTGCTGGCAGAAGGTGCGCTGGGGTTGCGGATGGGGGCGAGGAGGGCATCGATTTCCTTCTCGGGCGTATGGTGGCAGAAGCGGTAGACGCCCTCTGCGTGCTGCCAACCGAGGAGAAAGTCGTTTTCTTGGAAGGTGGGCAAGCCGTGGGCGACGCGGCCCTCGGCAGTGGCCGCGGCGGCCTTGGCGGCCAAGCGCGCATCGTTCAGGAACTGCCAGAACGACACGATGGCGAAGCCGCCGGGCCTCAGGGAACTAAGGAGCCCTTCGAGAACCCGGGCCCGCAGGGCGCCTGTCGGCAGGTGGTGCATGAGTCCGAAGGCGACAGCGAGGTCGCAGGAGTTGCGCGGGAGACGATCGGCGAAGGTGCCGTCGAGGAGGGATTCCACGATGTCGAGGGCGCGGAGATCTACGGTGGTCTTTTCGGGGAGGTTCGTGCCCTGTCCTGAAGCATCCCCTCCTTTCGTTTTGGAAGCAGCAGAGGAGCTGCTAGGGCTGTGCGGAAAGGCGGCAGATAGGGCGCCGATTGCGGGAGATGCCAGATCGGGGCAGTTGTCGAGGGCGGTGATGCGCAGGGGGGCGTTCGTGTGTTCGGCGAGGAAGCGCTCGAAGCGGAGGTTGCCGCAGCCAAGGTCGAGGATGGTGAGGGGCGCCCCGGAATCGCCGGCACTGTCATCGGGGACGCGGGCGGCGTGGCTGGGGAAGGGGCCTTGCACGGCATCGTGGGCCGTGATGAGCTCCCAAGCCTTCTCCCAGCCATGCCAAGGGGCTTGTCTCGTGGCCGAGAACGAGGCGGCCTCGCGGGCGTAGAAGTCGCTCGTGAGGGCGTTCAGCTTGCGGATGACCTGGGGGGAGTAGGCGCCGGGTTGCGAGGCGCTCTGCGTGGTCGTTGCTCCAGATGCGGAAACGCGTTGCTCGTCGGCGATGCTCATGGCAGCGGCCGCTTCTGATAGAGCCCGGCGTCCTTAAAGCCGAGGTTGCGGTAGTAGACGCGGGTGCCCACGGCGCTGATGACGTTAATCGCGGTGTACCCGGCCGCCGCTGCTTGGGCGCAGGCCTCTTCCACGAGCGCCCGCCCGAGACCCAGATGCTGGGTGCCCTCGCCGGTGCGGTGCAGGGCGGCCACTTTCCCGTACACATGCACTTCGCGGATCATGGCCTCCTGCGGCGCGGAGGGGGAAGCAAGCGAGGAACCCCTCGCCTCGCTTTGCTCGCTCTTGATGGGAGGGGGAGAGGACTCGCTGGCGGTGTCGCGGGGAAGTGCCGTCGGCAGCGACAGGCGGCAGAAGCCGGCGATCTTGTTCTCGGGGGTGATCCATTCAAGGAAGCGCTCTTCGGTGGTGGCGGTCTGGTAGGCGATGGTCTCCAGCGCGAGGTCCTCCACCGCAGCGCCTTCCACGGAGATTTCGCGGGAGCGAATCTCGGCAACCTCCTCCCCCGTGGCGTCCACAGCGGCTTCCACCACTTGACGCAGGTTGGTCTTCTTGTTGCCGACGAGGATATCGGTGGCGGAGATATCGCGAATCATGCGGGAGATGCGGGTCCAGGGCGGGGTGGCCAGCACGTCCTGGACGAGGACTTCCACGAGCTCTTCCTCGGTGTAGGGGCGCCAGCAGCCGTCTTCGAAATAGTCGGTGAGCCGGGCGCTTTCCACAAGGCAGCAGGGATAGAGCTTCACCTCGTCGGGCAGAAACGCCGGGTCGGTGACGAGACGACGGTAGTCGGCAATGTCGGAGACGGGGTCGGCGCCGAGCAGGTTCACCATGAAGTGCACGTGGCTTTTGAAGCCGAACTGCCGCAGCAGGGCCATGGCGTCGGCGATACGCGCGGACGTGATGGCGCGGCCGTTGGCGGCGAGCGTCTCGTCGTTCAGGCTTTGGATGCCGATCTGCACCTTGGTGCAGCCGAGTGTGCGCAGAGTGCGGCAGGCCTCGGCGGTGACGAGGTCGGGGCGCGTTTCCACCACCAGCCCGACGACGCGCTTCGGTGCCGTTTCGTTGGCGCGATGCAGGGCGAAAAGATCGTCCCAGGAACAGCTTTGCGGCACCTCTTCCTCGCCGTAGGCCTCCCGCCACGCCTCGTTGTAGGTGAGCTCTCCGGCGTCGATGCGCTGTTGAAGCGGGGCTGCCGCGGCGGCCAGGGCATCGCGGTCGCGGGGGAGGCCGCGTCTCTCGTACCATGTCCGGCGCTCAGTCGCCTCGCGGACGCGCTCCTCGTCGGAAAGGTTCAAGGCGCGGAAAAGCTCGCCTGTGAACCAGCGCTGGTAGCTTTCGGGGTAGTCGCTCCAGGTGCCGCCCAGCACGATGAGCTCCACCTTGTCGGTGACATGCCCCATGGCGGTCAGCGTCCGCAGGCGCGCGGCCACTTGGAGGAAGGGGTCGAACCAGCATCGTTCGGCCCGCTGGCAGGCCGGCTCGTCGGAAAGATAGCTCTTCGGCATGCGGATATCGTTCGGGCAGAACACGCAGGCGCCCGAGCACGGCCAGGGCTTCGTGAGCACGGTGATGGTGGCCACGCCTGAGGCGGTGCGCCGGGGCTTGGCCTGCAGAAGGCGCACGAGGGCCGCGTCGGTCGCCTCGCTCACCTTCCACGCCGCCCACCGCTCGGGGTCCTCAGCCTTCACGTGCAGGTAGAAGGGGAGGAGTCGCCGCTTGGCTACCTGGCGCGTGCCGTCGTGGGCGGCACGGTTGTGCCGCCGCACCAGCTTGTCGAGCCATGCGGCGTCAACGTCTTCGCCCGCTTCCAGCGCAGCGATTATTTCCAAAAGCGCTTCTTCCATGGTTCAAGCATACACGTTCTAGCGTTCAAAGCGCGAGACTCGTTGTTCTGTACGAGAAACTTGCCAGATTTAGGTTCGAATTACAGCGCGTCCTTGATGGCGGCCAGCAGCTCGTCGTAGGTTTCCAGGGCCGGCAGCTCCGGGTACTCGGCCTTGATGGCATCGGTGGTGCGGAACAAAAAGCCGGCCTTCGAATCCAGGATCATGCCCAGGTCGTTATGGGAGTCGCCGGCGGCGATGGTTTCGATGCCGCAGGAGTGCAGCGCGCGCACCGTGGTGAGCTTACTTTCGGGGCAGCGCATCGTGAAGTCGGTGATGGCGCCATCTGCGGCTACCACCAGCTCGTTGCAGAACAGCGTCGGCCAGCCGAGCTTCTCCATGAGGGGGCGGGCGAACTGTTCGAAAGTGTCGGAGATGATGATGACCTGGGTGAGGCTGCGCAGCTCGTCCAAAAACGCGCGGGCGCCGGGCATGGGGTCGATCTTGGCGATGACCGCCTGCACGTCGGGCAGGCCCAGCCCATGCTCGGCCAGAATGTCGAGGCGCCACTTCATGAGTTTGTCGTAGTCGGGCTCGTCGCGGGTGGTGCGCTTAAGCTCGGGGATGCCGGCTTCCTCGGCGAAGGCGATCCAGATTTCGGGAACCAGCACGCCTTCCAAATCGAGGCATACGACGTTCATAGGGCACTCCTTCCGTGGGCGGCGCCGGGGCTTAAGGCCTGCGCGCCGCAGGGTTTCGTCGGCAGAAGCGTACCCCACTGAAGGCGCCTTGCCGCCTCGGAAGCGGAAAGATGGCGCAGGGGGCGACTTCAGCGGTAGCGCGGGCGCCCCTCTTGCTATACTGGGCGTTCCGAAAAGAAGGCGTCGGTGCGGCGCCGAAGGCGGCAAGAGCGAGGAGTACGGCTGTGACCAAGGTCATCAAGAGAGAACATGCGGAGCGGGCGGGGGCCCACGAGAGCGTGCTTTCCGTGCCCGAGGTCATGCGTACGGCCCCCGGCATCGCCATTCAGGGACGCAAGATCCGCTCGCTCGTGTTCTCGACGGATCTGGCCGTCATCTGCCACTGCGACGCCGATGCGGTGCTCGCGGTGTACCCCTTCACCTGCCAGCCGGCCATCACCCAGGCGCTCGTGGCCGCGTCCCAGCGCCCGGTGTTCAACGGGGTCGGCGGCTCCATCACCCAGGGCGAGCGCTGCGTGGAGGCGGCCCTGCACTCCGAGATGTCCGGCGTGGCCGCCGTCGTGGTGAACACGTCCATTCCCGTGGAGTCCATCTCGGCGCTCGTGGAGAAGGTGGCCGTGCCCGTGTGCGTGACGGCCTGCGCCGCCGATGACGTGGTGCGCCGCCAGATTGCGGCTGGCGCCTCCATCGTGAACGTGGCCGCCGGCTCGCGCACGCCCCAGGTGGTGGAGGCTTTGCGCCGGGAATATCCCGACCTGCCGATCATCGCCACGGGCGGCCCGACCGACGACGCCATCCGCGCCACCATTGCGGCCGGGGCCGACGCCGTCAGCTGGACGCCGCCGGCCATTGCCGATCTGGAGCGCGAAGTGATGGAGAAGGCCCGGCGTTTGGCGGCCGAGCTGTTGTAGAGCCCTGCAAGTGCGATCCGTAGGGGGCGACCTTGGTCGCCCCTTCGCAGCTGGGGGCATCATTCCGGTTGAGAGGGCTGACCAGGGTCAGCCCTACGGGATGTGGGGCAAGCGAGGTTGGCCGGCTCCACAGGGTAAACCGGCGGGGCCCTAAAGCATGTGGGTGACGAGGTAGCCCTCGCGGATGCCGTATTTGCAGGGGATAACTTCGGCGGCGCCCAGCTCCTCTGCGAGCGTGCGCACGATGATCATGCCGGGAACGAGGCTGTGAACGCGGTCGGGGGCGGCTTTCACAGCGCGATGGGCGAAAACGGAGACGTCGCCCTGAAGGAGATCGGCGAGCCCTTCCATGTCCTTGCGGCTGATGCTCTTGGGCCGAGTGTCGTCGCCCCACACGGCGGCGACCATCTTCGCGAGGGCGCGCACCGATCCGCCGATGCCGTAGAGCCGCTCGCTTCGGTACCCCTCCAAATTCGGTAGCGTCTGGAGTTCTTTGCGGAACGCGTCGGCGATGGTGCGGCATTCGGCCGGGGTGGGAATGACGCAGCGCACGTAGTTCGCGTAGGCGAGCACGCAGCCGAAAGGTATCGAGATCCCCGCATGGTCGCCATCGGACGCAAGGGCCGTCAGCTCCGTCGAGCCGCCGCCAACATCGATGAGCGTGCCTGCTGCAAGGGGTGTGCCGATGGAGGCGCCGACGAACCCGAGGTGGGCCTCCTCGCGGGCGGAGAGCACGCGCACCCTATGGTTGATGGCTGTCTCGATGGCCGCAGTCGCCGCTTTGGAATTCGCGCAGTTGCGCAGCACGGCGGTGGCGAAGATATCGACGCGCGCGCAGTTGAGGTTGTCGGCCAGCTTCAGCAGGTCGCTCAGCACGGTTACGGCTCGTGCGATGCCCGCGCTGGAGAGGGCCCCGTCGGTCACGTAGGCGGCAAGGCCAGCCATCTTCTTCTCGTCGACCAACGTGCGGAAGGGCTTGGCGGCATCTTCCCGCTTGGTCTCGTAAACGACTAGGCGAACCGAATTGGAGCCGAGGTCGATAACGCCGAGGCGTGCCATGAGGGTCCTTTCTCGAGGGTGCATTCCGCAGTGATTCCCTAGGGTAGCGCAACCTGCCGGCAAAGAGCCGCCCGATCGGTATGACCGGGCGGCTCGGAAGAGGGGAGGAGCGGGTCGCTGTCGCCTCTAGACGGCGATGACCACGCGGTAATGGGCGTTGTCTCCGCAGCATGTCTGCAGAATGATCGACTCGCCGTAGTCGGTCACGCGGGACTGGATGTCCTCCCAGTAGGTGCTATCGGGAACGATGAACTCGTCGACGACGGAGTAGGTGCGCGTGTTCCCATCGGAGTCGCACACGGTGACGGGATCCCCGTTCTTCAGGGTCATGACGCAGGTGAAGTCGCCGGGGTTGTGACCGATGAAGTAGCCCCAGCTGCCATCGGTGGTGCTATCGGAGCCCATCCACAGTCCCGCACCGGAGGCGGGAGCCGAGGCGCTTTCGTAGGAGGGGACGTAGGTGACGATGTCCCCGTTCACGTCGATGGAGTCCGCTACCATTTCATCGCCTTCGGGGGAGATGGTCTCGAGGGGCTCGGTCACGTCGACGGCCTCCACGTCGATGGAATCGTCGGAGCCTTCGGGCGTCTCGCCGGCAGCGCTCGCGGCGGTCTTGGCTGTGGCATCGTGGCTCGCGCTGTGCTTGGCGGACAGGGAAGCGCGGCTGGAAACCGCATCCAGGGCCAGCTCGTCGTGGATGTCGTCGAACTCGGAGGCCATGGCCACCGCCTCTTCCTGATCCTCGTAGACGATAATGGAGGCCACCTGCTTGGCGATGGAGGTGCCCTGGGCCGCCTCGGGCATGGGCAGGGTCGCGGGGTCGCGGTCGGGTTCTATGGCGTAGGCGATGCCGCCGACCAGGGCGAGCGCGGCGGCGCCGGAAACAACGGCGGCTATGAGTTTCGATGCCTTCATGACGCTTCTTCCTTTCACGAGGCCTATCGACGGAGTCGCGGACGGGCTTCTTCTTTGCGAGGCGAACCCTCTCGTGCGGTAAGGGCCAAGAATGGAACTTGACAGTGCCTATCTTAGGGTGTCCAGGTCACAAATAGGCTCTGAACTGGGCATTGTTGGAATCGCGTATGCGTAAGAGAACTTGTTCGGAAGAAAGAAGCCGCCTTGAAATACGCCCGTTTCCATCCCGTCGCCATTGTTGACGGCATGCAAGCGGAAACGGCGCGGGTTGCGCAGAAGTTGTGGGGGGCCGCTGCCGTTTGGCTCCCGTAGGGGGCGATGTTGGTCGACCCTTGCTGCACGTGTTGAGGTTTTCGCCGCTGCCGATTGTTGAGGTCTGAGGGCTTTTCGCGAAGAGGGGAGGTCGCAAGGCGATATTTTGCCTATAATGAGCCCACCTGTATTTCGATGGACACAACCGCACGCAAGCTGCTTTGGCGGCCGGCGTGCTGCCACCAAACGAACACGCGAAACGCACGACGGAAACGAACACGAGGTTGATCATCCATGGGAATGAACCAAGACCCCCGAGGGGATGCCTACGGCCGCAGCCCCGAGCGACCCGATGCGCCGGCTCCGGCCGGCCGGGCTCCCCAGGGCTCGCGGGGCAAGATCACCACGCGCCCCTCGCGAGAGAGCATTTTGCAGTCCTACGCGACCCAAGACGAGATGCGCGCCCGTGACGCGCGCCTGCGCTCCCAGCAGGCGTCCCGCGCCTATACGGCCAGCGCCGCCCAGCGCGATGCCGATCGCGCGGCCCGGCGCGAGGCCCTTGCGGCCCAGCAGCGCGAGCAGGAGGCTCGTCGCGCCGCCCAGCAGCGTCCCGCACCCGCAACCCCGGCCCAGCGCGCCGGCCAGCGCCGAACGCGCGTGGTGCCGCCTTTGTCCTCCCAGGAAAGCTACGACCTCACCCGCTCCTCCATGGAAAGCTACGAGCGCGCCCGCGCCTCTCGCGATGCCCTGTCGGAAGCTCGGCGGGGCCGCGCGCTCAACCGCGAGGTCATCGACGGCCGGGGCAGTATCGACTCGCGCACCTTCAACGAGAGCCACCAGATTTCCGCCTACTCCCGCGACGACCGCGACCGCCACGACCCGATGATCGATGTCATGGACAACCGCACCTGGCATTCCCGGGCTGGGCAGGGCTTCGTCGCGCCCGCCGAGGGGGCTCCCGGCGCTCCGGCGCCCGCGCGTCGTCCGCGCGGCTCGAGCGCCTCCGACGTCGGATTCGCCGGCGTCATGAGCGGCCGGGCCAACTACGGCGGCACCCAGGGCGGCTCCGGGGTGCCGATGTTCGTCAAGATCGCCGTTCCCCTGATCGTCGTTCTTCTTGTTGTGATCGTTTGCCTCTTAGTGTTCTAAGGGTTCTAGAAAAGGCATTACATGTACGCGAAACCGACCTGTCCGACTCCGCTGAAGATCCTTCTCGTTGTTGTTATTGTTGTCGAACTTGCGGCTATTGGGCTCTTGCTCGCCGGCCGTGCCGGTGCCTCCGAGGGTCGGGACTCGGCCGTCGAAGCTTCGGCGTCGACGACTCCGGCGCCAACCGACACGCCGGCAGCTCCGGCTGCCTCTGACGGCGGAGAGACGGCCGGCGGGGACAAGGCGTCTTCCGAGCCCGTGACGCTGACCGTCACCTTCGCCGGCGACTGCACGCTCGGTACCGACATCAACTACGAGAACGAGCGGTCCTTCAACAGCCGCTGGCAGGCCGAGGAGGGCGATGCCACCTACTTCTTGCGCAACGTCGCCGACCTGTTCGGCTCCGACGACCTTACCGTGGTGAACATGGAGGGTGCGCTGACCGAGGGCGGCGAGCGGGCCGACAAGAAGTTCGCCTTCCGCGGCAAGCCGGAGTACGCCAAGATCTTTTCCAGCGCCTCGGTAGAGGCGGCGACGCTGGCCAACAACCACTCCCAGGACTACGGCCAGACGGGCTACGACGACACCATTGCCGCGCTGGACGCCGAGGGGGTGCAAAGCTTCGGCTACGACCGCATCGCGTATCTGGATGTGAAGGGCGTGAAGGTGGCGCTCATCGGGTCGTACTTCCCCGAGGACAGCGCCGAGAACACCAAGGAGATGACCGACAACATCGCCGCGGCCCGCGCCGAGGGCGCCCAGCTCGTGATCGTGTACGTGCACTGGGGCCAGGAGCACGAGTACGACATCACCGAGGGGCAGCAGACCGCCGGGCGCGCCGCTATTGATGCGGGGGCCGATGTAGTGGTGGGCTCGCACCCGCACGTGGTGCAGGGCTGGGAGGTGTATCAGGGCCGCTACATTGTCTACAGCCTCGGCAACTTCTGCTTCGGCGGTAACACCAACCCCGACGACAAAGATTGCCTCATCTTCCAGCAAACGTTCACGGTGACCGGTGACGAGGTGGCCAAGAACGACGACGTGGATTTCATCGCCGCCTCGGTTTCCACGGAGACCGACCGCAACACCTACCAGCCGGTACTGGCCGAAGGGGATGAGAAGGCCCGCATCGACGCGAAGGTGCAAGAAGCCGCCGACCGCATTGCGGCTGCCTCCTAAAGTATCGATTAACCTGTCCGGCCGCGAGAAGGCGGAGGGGCGCCGTGCTCAAACAGCTTTCTATGGCAGGGCTCGTCGGGAGCTGCCGACATTTCGTTATGCCATAGAAAGAACTGCGCGCGGCACCCCTCCGCCTTCTCGCAGCCTATTGAGCCTTAGTTGCTGGGGTTGCGGTCTAAATGCGGATGACGCAGGAGCCGGCGGTGAGGCCGCCGCCGAAGGCGGTCATGCAGGCGATGTCTCCCGGTTGCAGTTTGCCTTCGCAGAGCGCCTCGTTCAGGGCGATGAGGGCGCTTGCGCCGCTGACGTTGCCGACGTGGTCGATGATCACCTGGAAGCGCTCCATGGGCAGGTCCATTTTCTTGGCGGCGTAGCGGATGATGCGCTCGTTGGCCTGGTGCGGTGTGAACAAGGTGACGTCGTCGGTGGTCAGCCCGGCGCGGGTAAGCGCCTCCTCGGTGCAGCGCATCATGGCGGAGGTGGCGAACTTGAACACCGCCTGGCCGGCCATGCGCATATAGGGGTCGCTTTCCGCATCGGCAGCGGCGAGGCGCGGGGCAGCGGTGGCGGAGGTGCCGGCAGCAGCGGTCGTGCCGTCGGCGGCGAAGGGCACCTCGCGGGAGGCGAAGGCGCTGTCGCACCAGAGGGTGCGGTCGACGTCGTCGGTGTTTTCCATGTACGAGGAGAGGATGCCGGGCGCATCGGCTCCGGCGGCTCCGGCAGCTCCGGCGGCTCCGGCAGCGCCATCGGCGCCGGCAGCACCGGTCTCCGCCTCGTCGCGCCATTCCAGCACCACGGCCCCGGCGCCGTCGCCGAACAGGATGCACGTGGCGCGCTCTTCCCAGTCGACGAGCTTGCTCAGGCGCTCGGCGGCCACCACGAGTACGCGGCGCACGTCGTTGCAGCGCAGAGGCGTCCCGGTGCGGGCGGCTTCCTGGCGCGCGAAGGCGGCGCCGGCCATGATGAGGTCAGCGGTGGAAAGCCCGTAGACGCAGCCGGAGCAGGCGCAGGACATGTCGTAGCACACGGCGTTTGTGGCACCGATGCGCTCGCGGATGCGGGCGGCCTCGGAGGGGAAGTGGGTGTCGGCGGTGAGCGTCGGGCAGATTATCATGTCCAGGCTGGCAGCTTCGATCGCTCCCGCCTCGCGCTGCCAACCGCCTTCCTCAAGCCCCAGCGCTCGCAGCGCGGCTTGGGCGCCCAGATCGGTGCAGGTCTCCTCGATGGCGACATGGCGGGTGTGAATGCCCGTGCGCGGGACGATCCACTCGTCGGTGGTGTCTACGATTTCCGAGAGCTCGTCGTTGGTGACGATGCGCGCGGGCAGCGCTCTGCCCGATCCGATGATGACGCTGCCCAAAGCCGTTCCTTTCCGTAAGTGATGCCTCAACCTGCTCTATGATGCCCCATATCGCCAAGTTTTCTGCTCAACGATGAGATGTTTGGTGAAGATTTTAAACGCGCGGTCAGTTTTTGGGGCGAATTCCTTAAGATTTCTCAGATAGTTTATCTCAAGGCGCGTGTTGCCGCAGCGAAAGAGAGGACGAGCTGCTTTCATGAAGACCCGTATCACAGAGCTTTTGGGCATTGAATATCCCGTCGTGCAAGGGGCCATGGCCCGCATCGCCGACGGAGGGCTGGCCGGCGCCGTAAGCGAAGCCGGCGGCTTGGGCATCATCGCCTGCGGGGGCGCCCGGCCCGAATGGATTCGCGAGCAGGTGGCCCGCGCCCGCGCCCTTACGAGCAAGCCCATCGGCATCAATGTCATGCTCATGGATCCGCGCGCGAGCGAGGTGGCCGAGCTCGTGTGCGAGCTGGGCGTGGAAGTGGTGACCACCGGCGCCGGCAGTCCCGCCAACTATATGAAGATGTGGAAGGAAGCGGGCGTGAAGGTGGTGCCCGTGGTGGCCTCCTCGGCGCTGGCGGCCCGCATGGAGCGCCTCGGCGCCGATGCCGTGGTGGCCGAGGGCACCGAGGCTGGCGGACATATCGGCGAGCTGACCACCATGGCCCTTGTGCCGTCGGTGTGTGCGGCGGTTTCCATTCCCGTCATCGCCGCCGGCGGCATCGTGGACGGCCGGGGGATGCTCGCCGCCTTCGCGCTGGGCGCCGAGGGCGTGCAGTGCGGCACGCGCTTCCTCACCGTGGAGGAATGCGGCGTGCACGAGGCGTGGAAGGAGAAGGTGCTGAAGGCGAAGGACTCCGACACCATCGTCACCGGGCGCGGCACGGGGCATCCCGTGCGCGGCCTGAAGAACAAGTTCGCCCGCGAATGCCGCAAGATCGAGATGGCCGCCACCTCCGGGGAAGAGCTGGAGGGCATGTACGCCGGCTCGCTCGCCCGGGCCGTGGCGGGAGACGTGGAAAACGGCTCGGTCATGGCGGGCCAGGTGGCTGCGCTGGTGACCGAGCGCGGCACGGCGGCCGGCGTCATTGCCGATATGGTGCGCGAGGCCGAGGCCCTGGCCGGCCGCTCATTGGGCGAGCTGGCCGAGCTGAACAGCCGCCGGGCGCGCGTGTAAGGAGGCCGCCATGCTTGATGAGACCCCCTTGGCGCCTTTGGGCCCGGCTGGCCTGGTGTTCATGGCCTCGGGCCAGGGCTCCCAGAAGCCCGGCATGGGCGCCGATCTGTTGGACATCCCCGAGGTGGCGAACGTGTTCGCTTGCGCCTCGGACGTGCTCGGCCGCGACGTGGCAGCGCTGGTGCGCGACGCGTCGCCCGAAGAGCTGAACGACACGCGCAACGCCCAGATCGCCATCGCGGCGCTGTCGGTCGGCATGGGGCGGTCGCTTGAGGCGCGCGGCATCGAGCCGGACGCGCTGCTCGGGTTCTCTCTCGGACAGATTTCCGCCATGGTGCTCGGCGGCATGCTCGCCGAGGAGGACGCCTTCGCGCTCATCGCTGAAAGGTCGCGCCTCATGGGGGAGGCGGCCGACGCGAACCCCGGCGTTATGAGCGCGCTTCTGAAGATCACGCTGCCCGAGGCCGAGGCACTGTGCGCTCAGTGCGCCGAGGACGAGGTGCTCGTGCCCGCGAACCTGAACGGCGGCGGCCAGATCGTCATCGCCGGCACGCCGGCGGCGGTGACCCGCGCCGAGGAGGCGTGGGCCGCGAGCAAGGGCCGCTTCTCGCGCTTGGCCACGTCCGGTGCCTTCCACAGCCCGCTCATGGCGCCGGCGCAGGCGCCCTTCGCCGACTACCTGGCGAAGGTGGAGTTCCGCGAGCCGGTGGTGCCGGTCATCGGCAACGTGCACGCCGCGCCGCTTGACGTCGCCGGCGCTCGCGAGGAGCTGGTGGCGCACTTGGTGTCGCCCGTGCAGTTCGAGGCCAGCGTGGCAAAGCTTCAGGCGGTCGGCGCGAAGATGTTCGCGGAAGTGGGCTTCGGCGGCGTGCTCGCCAATCTCGTGAAGCGCATCGACCGCAGCGCGCCCCGAGCTGCCATTCAGGATCGCCCCTCCTTCGACGCCTTCGTCGAGGAATTCGGAAAGGAATAGACGTGACCGAATCAGAAAACCGCCGCTGCGCCGTAGTGACCGGCTCCACCCGCGGCATCGGACGCGCCGTGGCCCGGGAGCTGGCGGCCGCCGGCATGAACGTGGTGGTGAACAGCTCTTCTGGGCGCAGCCTGCCCGCCGCCGAGGCGGTAGCCGCCGAAATCGCCGAAGAGTTCGGCGTGGAAACCCTGGCCGTGGCCGCCAACGTGGCCATAGAAGAGGAGGCCAACGCGCTTATCGCCGCTGCGGCCGAGGCCAACGGGCGGGTGGACGTGCTCGTGAACAACGCCGGCATCACCCGCGACGGCCTGGCCGCCCGCATGTCCGACGACGACTTCGACGCCGTCATCGACATCAACCTGAAGGGCACCTTCCATTGCTGCCGCGCCGCCGCGAAGCTGATGATGAAGCAGCGTTGGGGTCGCATCGTGAACATGTCCAGCGTGGTGGGCGTGTACGGCAACGCGGGCCAGGTGAACTACGCCGCCTCCAAGGCCGGCGTCATCGGGCTCACGAAGTCGCTCGCCCGGGAGCTTGCGCGCCGCAACATCACGGCCAACGCCGTGGCGCCGGGATTCATTGCCACCGATATGACCGATGCGCTCTCCGATGCCCAGCGCGAGGCTATCGTGAGCCGCATCGGCAGCGGGCGCTTGGGCGAGCCGGACGACATCGCGCATTTGGTGCGCTTCCTCGCCTCGGACGAGGCGTCCTATATTACCGGTCAGGTCATCTGCGTGGACGGAGGAATGTCTTTATGAGCGAGAACGAGAGCATCCAGACCCGGCGGCCCGACGGCACCCATCGCGTCGTCATCACCGGCGTGGGCGCGGTGACGCCGGCCGGTGTGGGCGCCGAGGCGCTGTGGGAGACGCTCATGGAGCGCGGCTGCTGCATCGCGCCCATCGAGCGCTTCGATACGAGCGAGTACGAGGTGCACATCGCCGGCGAGGTGCGCGACTTCGATGGCACCGAGCACGGCCTGACCAAGAAGGAGGCGCGCCGCTTCGAGCGCTTCGTGCAGTACGCCATCGTGGCGGCCGACGAGGCGCTGGCCCAGTCCGGCTTGGAAGTGACCGACGAGAACCGCGATCGCATCGCCGTGGTGTTCGGCACCGGCATCGGCGGCATCGACGAGCTGCAGAAGAGCTTCGCCACCTTGGAGGAGAAGGGCCCCAAGCGCGTGAACCCCCTGTTCATTCCCACGATGATCGGGAACATCGCCGCGGGCAACCTGGCCATCCGCTACGGCATGCGCGGCGAGTGCCTGAACGTGGTGACCGCCTGCGCCACCGGCGCCCATTGCATCGGCACGGCGCTGCGCGACATCCGCCACGGCTACATCGACGCGGCGCTCGTGGGCGGCACGGAGGAGTCCGTGAGCCCCATCTGCATCGCCGGCTTCACGAATTTGTCGGCCCTTACCCGCGCCGAGGATCCCAAAGAGGCCTCGCTGCCCTTCGACGCCCGCCGCGGCGGGTTCGTGGCCGGCGAGGGGGCCGGCGCGCTCGTCATCGAGTCTTTGGAAAGCGCTCTGGCCCGCGGCGCTGCGCCCATCGCCGAGATCACCGGCTTCGGCAGCACGGGCGACGCCTATCACATGACCGCGCCCGACCCGGAGGCCACCGCCATCACCGCTGCCATGGCCGCCGCTCTGGCCGAGGGCGGCTTCACCCCGGCCGATTTGGGGCACCTGAACGCCCACGGCACGGGCACGCCGGCCAACGACGCCACGGAGTCGAAGGCGCTCGCGAACCTGATGGGCGGTGTGGAAGCGGCCGCTTCGGTGCCGGTCACCTCCGTGAAGGGCACCACGGGCCACATGCTCGGCGCCGCCGGCGCGGTGGAGGCCATCGTGTGCGCCCTGTCCGTGGCGCGCGACGCGGTGCCCCCCACGGCCGGCTTCGCCGAGGCCGCCGAGGACTGCCCCGTGGCCGTGGTCACCGAGGCGGTCACCGACTATCCGCAGAAGGTGGCCCTGTCGACCTCGCTGGGCTTCGGCGGCCACAACGCCGCTCTGGCCTTCTCGCCCTACAAAGGTTAGGGAGCTTCACCCTCTCGTAGGGGCCGACCTCGGTCGGCCCTGGGCTCGCGGTCCGGCGGGGCTGACGCGAAGCGTCGACGTCCTCGCGAACGAGGGCCGACCAAGGTCGGCCCCTACGGAAGGCGAGATGAGGATCGAAAGAATGTTGCAAGGAGAAACGTATGACTGAGGAGAACGCGATGGCGCCGCTGCCCTGGGGGCGCGAGGTCATCGAGGGGATTCTGCCCCATCGCGATCCGTTCGTGTGGGTGAGCCGCATTATGGCCATCGAGCCCGGCGCTTCCATCGAAGGCGAGCTGGACGTACCGGCTGATCTGGATATCTTCCGCGGGCACTTCCCCGACCATCCGGTGCTGCCCGGCGTCATCATCATGGAGGCGCTCGCCCAGTGCGCCTCCATCGCCGTGCTTCAGGCGCCCGAGCTGCGCGGGTGCATCGGCTTTCTCACCGGCATAGACGCAGCGAAGTTCCGCCGCCAGGTGGCCCCCGGTGACACCGTGACGCTGCGCGCGACCATCGTGAAGTCGTCGCGACGCCTCGTGGTGGCCGAGGTGGAGGCCTCCGTGGACGGCGAGATCTGCGCCACGGCCACCCAGAAGTACGTGCTCGCACCCAAGGAGTAGACATGGCCAAAGCGGCTTCCAAGTACATCAGCTTCGACACGGCGGGGAACTTCGTCTCCGAGTTTGAGGACGGCTCTGCGGCCCCCGAGGCGCCCGAGGACGGCTCGCTGAAGTCGGCGGTCTCCTACGCTCTGGACGCCATCGTGGAGGCGGCCGGCACCTTGCCGGATACGGCGGCGGCCCTGGTGGGGGCCCGCCCCGGCGCGGCCCATCGCGACCCGGAGGAGAAGGTGGCCGACGTCTCCGAGCACGTTCGGTCCACCATCGGCGACGACTTCGCCGTCGATGCGGCGCGAACCGCCGAGAAGCCCCGGGCCCTCGTTATCGCTTCGGCCAAGAACGCCCGGGCCTTCGTGGTGCCCATGGAGCAGGCGGGCCTCGATGTGGTCTTCGCCACGGTGGACAACCGCTCGCTGGACGGTTTCGCCCGGCGCATGCTGCCCACCTACAACCTGGGCAGCACCACGGCCGACGTGGACGCCGACACGCTTTCCGCCAACATCTACACAGTGCTCTCGGCGGCCAAGGCCTGCGGCGCGACGCTCATCTTCCTCGACAGCGCCAAGGCGTCGCTCGCGGAGGACGCCTATTTCCTACGTCACGCCGCCAAGCGCGGCCTGCGCGTGTTCGCCCCGGCCACCGAGGGCACTCTGCGCACCGGTTGGGTGGAGCTTCTGCCCGCCGGCGTCGCGCCCGCGCTCGGTGCGGCGTCGCCCTCCGAGGCGCCCTGGGAAAACGAGCCGGCTCGGGTGGCGGACGACGACGAGGGCCCCACCCATTGGCGCCGCTGCCACAAGTGCAAGCTCTTCTTCGACAAGGAGGAGATCATCGAGCTCGGCGGCTATTGCCCGGCTTGCGGCACCCTGCAGCGCCTGCGCTCCGACGAGCGCCTGGCCGCCACGGTGGACGCCGGCTCGTTCGAGGAGTGGAACGCGGTCATGCCCGACTCCAACCCGCTGGACTTCCCGGGCTACCCGGAGAAGATCGCCGATCAGCGCGAGAAGAGTGGCCTTGAGGAAGCGGTGCGCACGGGACGCGCGACCATCGCGGGGCTGCCTTTGGCCGTAGGGGTCATGGAGTCCGGCTTCTTCATGGGCTCCATGGGACACGTGGTGGGCGAGAAGGTGGCCGCGATGATCGATCGCGCCATCGCCGAGCGGCTGCCCGTCGTCGTGTTCTGCGCCTCCGGCGGCGCCCGCATGCAGGAGGGCCTCATCTCGCTCATGCAGATGGCGAAAGTGTCCTGCGCCGTGGAGCGTTTGGGGGCGGCCCGTCTGCCCTTCATCACCGTGCTCACCGACCCCACGACCGGCGGCGTGACGGCGTCGTTCGCCATGCAGGGCGATATCGTCTTGGCCGAGCCCGGCGCGCTCATCGGGTTCGCCGGCCAGCGGGTCATCCGCGACACCATCAAGCAGGAGCTGCCCGAGGGCTTCCAGACGGCGGAGTTCGCGCTCGAGCACGGGCTTATCGACGCCATCGTGGAACGCTCCCAGATGCGCAGCGTGCTGGCCCAGCTTCTGGCCCTGCACGCCCCGGCCGACGACCCGGGGCGCATCGTCACCTACCACAGCGTCATGGACGCGCTGTCGGTGGGCGCGGACGCCTACGGCTCGGTGGACGTGGCGCCCGAGGCCCGAGCCGTTGGCGAGCGCATCCGCGACGAGGAGGCCGCGGGGTTGTGGCGCAGCCTGGCCGAGTCAGTGCCGGTGGTGGGCGAGCTCATCGGGCGCCCGGAAACCCCCGAGGAAGCCGAGGAGGCGTCCCGCCGCGAGCTGGAGCGCCATGCCCGGCGCGAGGCCCGCAAGTCCGGGGTGAGCTGCGAGGCCGCTTCGGGCAGCGCCTGGGAGTCCGTGCAGATCGCCCGCAACGTGCGCCGTCCCACGGCCCGACGCTACCTCGACGGCATCGTGGAGGGCTTCATCGAGCTGCACGGCGACCGCGCCTTCGCCGACGACGGGGCCATCCTCGCCGGCATCGGCTGGATATCGGGGCATCCCGTGACGGTCATTGCCCAGGAGAAGGGCGTGAACTTGGCCGACCGCGTGGCCCGCAACTTCGGATGCCCCCAGCCCGAGGGCTACCGCAAGTCGCTGCGCCTCATGCGCGAGGCGGAGAAGTTCGGCCGGCCGATTCTCTGTTTGGTGGACACCCAGGGCGCCTTCTGCGGCACCGAGGCCGAGGAGCGCGGCCAGGGCAACGCCATCGCCGACAATCTGGTGGCCATGGCGGGCCTTACCGTTCCGGTGGTGAGCGTGCTTCTGGGCGAGGGCGGAAGCGGGGGCGCCTTGGCGCTGGCCGTGGGCAACCGCGTGGCCATGCAGGAGCATGCGGTGTACTCGGTGCTCTCGCCGGAGGGCTTCGCCTCCATCCTGTGGAAGGATCGCACCCGCGCGCCCGAGGCCGCCGAGGCCATGCGGATGGACGCCGCCTCGGTGCTGGAATGCGGCATCATCGATGCGGTCATTTCGGAAGGGGAGGGCCCGGCCCACGAGAATCCGGAGGAGGCCGTCGCTGCTGTGCGCGATTACGTGCGTGGCGCCTACAAGGAGCTGGCCGATCTTTCTCCAGACGAGCTGGTCTGCCAACGCCAGGAGCGCTTCGCGAAGTTCTAGGAGTGGTTTCTGCCGCTCCTTTTTTGCCCGGAGCAATCTCGTTGCCGTTCTGGTCGCAGAATTTCGATTTGTTAGACATGGCTGGGAGCGGCTTGGTGAGCTGGGGTTGAAAAACAGGCTGAAAAGAGGCCGAAAAGCAAGAAAAGGACTCGTGTCGAGCCCTTTTCTTTTGCTTTGCAGGATGTGGAAGTCTAACAACTCGAAAATATGTCCCCAAATTGAGGGGAAGATTTGCTGGAAGGACCTCTTACAGCATCTTCGCGCGGAGCTCCTCGGCGGTCATGGGCGAGAGCAGCGCAGGCGCGATGTCGAAGATGGTGCGACAGCCCGTCTCGCCCGCGCAGGCCATGCGCCAGCAGGCGCGGGCGCAGGCGACGAGCACGCTGCCGGTGAACTCCGGGTTGGAATCGAGCTTCAGCGAGTACTCGATCACGTGGGTGTTCTCGCCGGCGGCACCCGTGGTGCCAGTGCGGATGACCGAGCCGCCGTGGGGAATGCCGGCGTGATCGCGGTCGAGCTCTTCCTGAGAAATGAAGGTGACCGTGGTGTCGTAGTCGGCGAAGTAGTTCGGCATCGTGACGATGGCCTCTTCGATGGCAGCCGTATCGGCACCCTCCTCGGCCACGACGAAGCACTCGCGGGTGTGCTTCTGGCGCGTGGTCAGCTCCGGGTTGGCACCGGAGCGCACGGCCTCCAGCGCCTCGGGCACGGGCACCGTGTACTGGCGGGCGTCCACCACGCCGGGGATGCGGCGGATGGCGTCGGAGTGCCCCTGGGAGACGCCGCGGCCCCAGAAGGTGTAGTCGGCGCCGTTGGGCATGATGGCGTTGGCGTAAACGCGCGAGACCGAGAACATGCCCGGATCCCAGCCCACCGAGATGACGGCCACGTGCCCCGTCTCGCGGGCCACCGCATCGACGGCGGCGAAGTGCGCCGGGATGTTGGCATGGGTGTCGAAGGAGTCGACCACGTTGTAGAGCGCAGCGGCTGCCGGGGTCTGCTCGGGCAGGTCGGTGGCGGAGCCGCCGGCGAGCATGAGCACGTCGATGTCGTCGGTATGGGCGGCCAGCTCCGTGGCGGGCCAGACGGCGACGTTCTCGCCGAGCGGATGCACGGTGGCCGGGTCGCGGCGGGTGAACACGCCCACCAGTTCCATATCGTCGTTGGCAGCGACGGCCAGTTCAATGCCGCGGCCGAGATTGCCATAGCCGAGAATGCCGATGCGGATGGGGTTCAATGGTGCCTCCTTGGGTGTTCGCTGAGTAGGAAAACGGCGCTTCGGGCTGACGCTCGCTTTGGTTTTGAAGCTAGCGGGACAGGCCGCGCCGCCGGGGTGTCGCATCATTATCGCGTACCGTCTTACGCGCGGGAACCTGTCCGTGGCGAGCGTTACGAGGATTTAACGGAGAGGTACCTTGGCGCGGCGCGTGCGTCCGTTCGCCGACGGGGTGCTGCGGATTCGGACGGGCGGAGGCCCCGCGGCGCGTCGTTGCGGAAGGCGGCGCGGAAGTTGCTCGCGTGCTTGCCGGTCGCACGGTGCGGGGCGGCACGGGCGCAACCGGCCGTTGGACGCCCTCAGTCGCGCCCGGGATGCGCGGCGCGGCGGCTGCCCCTTCAATCTCCTCCCCCTGGGTGGGAATGCGCAGGGTGAACACGGTGACGCCGCGCTCGCTTGCCGCCTCGATGTCGCCGTGGTGCGCCACGACGATTTCCCTGGCAATGGCGAGCCCCAGCCCCGCACCGCCCTTCTTCGACGAGCGCGCCCCGTCTTCGCGGTAGAACTTCTCGAAGATGGTCTCCAGATGGGCGTCGGATATCTCGCGTCCGCGGTTGGCTACGGTGATGGTGGTCGTGCGGGCGTCCTGGCGCGCGGCGATGGCGATGACGGAGTTCGCGTCGGCGTAGGCCACGGCGTTGCGCAGCACGTTGCCCAGCGCCCGGGCGAGCTTGTCCGGGTCGATGAAGAACTGGCCGGCGCCGGCGGCGTCCACGGTGATGCGGATGTTGCGGGCGGCGGCCTCGGGGAAGAACGCCTCGGCCACCTGCTGGCAGAACAGGCGCACTCCCACAGTCTCCCGCTCGATGGGAATGGCTGACAGGTTGTAGCGGGTGATCTCGAAGAACTCGTTGATGAGGCTTTCGAGGCGCTCGGCCTTCGAATAGGCGATGTCGGCGTACTTGCGCAGGGTTTCACGGGGCAGATCGGTTGTCTCGTGCAGCAGGTCTAGGTAACCGAGCACCGAGGTGAGCGGCGTGCGGATGTCGTGGGCCAAGTAAGCCACCAGCTCGTTCTTGCGCTGCTCGGCGGCGTGGGCGGCGCGCTCGTCGGCCAGCGACTGCGAGCGGATAACCGCCAGCTCGTTGCGGGCGATGGACAGATCGGCCGGCAGCTCGATGGGGGCGTCCTTGTCGGCGAGCAAGCGGCCCACGGCCCCGGACAGCTCGTCGAAGTAGCGCAGCGACCGGTTCAGGGCCCGCAGGATGATGACGAGCCAGCCGGCCACGAAGACGAGTAGAGCCAGCGGGAGCTTGAACGACTTGACGAACGTGTAGGTGGCGACGTCGCGCATGCGGTAGACGCCGTCCTCGCCGTACTGGACTTGCCAGACGGGGTGGTCGTCGGAGACGCCCAGCGCCCGCGCCTCTTCGGCGGAGGTCAGGTCAAGCCAGGCGCTGTAGGCCTGCTCCTGGGATTGGCGAAAGGCGCTTTGCAGAAGGTCGTTTAACGTTGGCTGATCGTAGCCCAGGACGGCGGCGCTGACGAGAATCCGCGTGGCCACGTCCACCGTGGTCTCCGGCGGCATGAACGTTTGGGCCTCGGGCAGGGAAAGCCCCAGCTCCTGCAGGGATGCTGATACGCGCAGCGCCGCCATGGCATGGGCGGCGCTCGCCTCGTCGGTGAAAATGCCCTCGGCCGTCAGAATGGTCTGATAGGGAAGGAGGGGAACGGCCCAGAGGGTCTTGTCGTCCGGGGCGCCGTCGGTCTCGGCATCGAGGGGCGCCGCGTCATCGATGAAGGCGCTCGTGTCGCCGATGGCCGCGGCGTTGGTGCCCGAGGCGACGGCCACATCCGCCCCGAGCTTCTCAGCCCGTTCCTTGGCGTAGGCCGCGGCCGCCTCGGCGTTCTCGGGCGAGTCGGCCATCATGCTTGCATACTCCGCCAGGGCGTCTTCCATCTCGTTCACTTCGCCTTGAACCTCGGCGATAGTGCCCGCATCGTTGGAGTAGCCGCTCTCGACGGCCTCGTTGACCCAGAGGTCGAAGAGGTTGGCATCGTCGAGCAGTCCCTGGTCGGTGAGGATCTGCTGGAACTGCTCGGAGGAATTCAGGGTGCGCCAGGACGAGGTTGAGTCGGCTACCCAGTTCGCGATCGAAGGCACCATGAAGGTCTCGATGGCCAGGCAGGCCAGGGCGAAGGCCCCGCTGAACAGCAGCAGGTTGCGAATGAGGCCGCCGAGCACGCGCCGGCGCAGGACGCGGGCCTGCTCGCTTTTAAGCGCCATGGCCGGTGTCGCCGGGCGCACCGCGCAGCTTGTAGCCGACGCCCCAGGCGGTTTCGATGAACGTCGTGGAAGCGTCGATATCGGCGAGCTTCTTGCGCAGGCGGCGGATGTGCACCATGACCGTGTTGGCCGCCGCGTCGTCGAAGCGCTCGTGCCAGGCCCCTTCGAACAGATCGGCCGCCGAGACCGGTGAGCCGACCGACTGGGCCAGAATCGCCAGAATGGCGAACTCCTTGGGGGTGAGGTGCAAAGGCTCGCCGTGGAGCGTGGCTAGATGTGTGCGCAAGTCCACCTCGATGGCGCCGGCGGAAAGCAGGGTCGAGGAAGCCTGGGGCGCTGCTTGGCGTCGGCGTAGGCGCGCTTTCACGCGGGCCACCAATTCGCGGGGCCGGAAGGGCTTGGTGACGTAGTCCTCGGCGCCCAGGGTGAAGCCGACGACTTGGTCGGCCTCCTCGTCTTTCGCCGAGAGGAAGATGACGGGAATGTCCCGCATCTGGCGCATGCGAACGCAGAGTTCGAAGCCGTCGATGCCCGGCATCATGATATCCACGATGGCCAGGTCGAACGGCGTGCGGGCGAGCATGTCCAAGGCCGCCTGTCCGCTGTAGCAGGCCAGCGCGTCCATGCCCTCGGCCACGAGCAGGTTGACAACCAGATCGGCGATGGCCTGCTCGTCGTCCACCACCAGTATGTGCGCGCGTTTTTCCATAAGGGCTATTGTACGCGATTCGCCCCGGGTTTTGCCAACAGGCGTGCCATCCCGTGACAGCTTCAGGAAAAGTTAAGGTGCCCTGCCGGAAATGTCAGATTTCGCTATGGGACGCGTAAGCCGGCTCGTCGGTAAGGTGGAGGTGCAACGTAAGGAGAGATTTATGGACACTGCTGCCTACCGTTTCGACGAGGGAAACTTGTACGAAGGGGACGCGCCCTTAAGCTGCGCCGGAAGGGCGGGCGCTTCGGGCTCTTCGGGTGCTTCGAGGGTTGCCCCCAATCCCTACGGGCGGGACGCTTGGGCGCGGCCGCAGGGCGCGGGGAGTCGGTCGGCTCGTAGCGCGGGTTCGAAAACCGCCCAGGGTGCATCGCCGCAGCGGCGGCCGTCTCGCGGGTCGGCGCGGGCGTTCGCGGCTTCGGCTGCCGTGCCGGGCGTGGTGAGGGCCATGCTGGGCGGTCTGGCCCGCACGGGCCGCGCCGCGCGTGGCCGCCGCATTGGGCGACGGCGCTGGCATCTGTGGTCGGTGCTGAGCGTGGCGGCGCTCTCCATTTTCGTGCTGGTCGCTATCTTTCAAATGGCGAACCTGTACGTCGAAGGGCTGGGGCTTACGGGACCGGGCATCGCCTCGCCCACGGCGGATACCGCTCCGGCCGCCGCGGGCGCGGACGAGGCGGACGATCCTGCCAGCACCCCGCGTGACGAGTGGCGCGGCGGCCATCTGCCCTTCCTCTACCAGACCGATCCCCAGTACCGCGATGCGCCCTATGCCGGTACCACGGTGCGGGAGGCCGGCTGCGGGCCGACGAGCCTGGCCATGGTCTACATCGCGCTGACGGGGAAGACCGACAAGGATCCCGCCGCCATGGCCGCCTTCAGCGAGGCCGGCGGCTATGTGGAGGGGGGACTCACCGCCTGGCGCCTCATGACCGACGGCGCGGCCGAGCTGGGTCTTTCCTCCCATGAGGTGCCGGCGGACGCGGGGCGTCTTGCGGCGGAGCTCGCTGAGGGGCATCCCGTCATCTGCAGCGTGCGCCCCGGCGACTTCACGGACACGGGACACTTTCTCGTGGTGGCCGGCGTGGCCGACAACGGCGAGCTGGTCATCCACGACCCCAACAGCCCCGCCAACAGCGCCCGCACCTGGGACGTTCAGCGCGTGCTCGCCCAATGTGCCAACCTCTGGGCCTTCGAGCGGGTTTAACGGGGGCGGGACGGCGCGCTTCCAGGGTTTTCGCTTTTGGAGCAAAGCGCCTCCCTCTTTTTGGCAAGAATTTCGAGTTGTTAGACTTAGTCGAGCGAATGAGAGGGCGATCTCGCCATTTTGATGGCGGTTTTGTCTGAATTGCTGATTTGGAGCGGCTGGTTTTCTGCGCGCGAACTCTAACAACTCGAAATTCTTTCTCAAAACAAGAGGGTGCATTGTCGATGCCTTCGGAAACGCGCTGCATGACTGATTCGTCCATGCGTCCATGCGGTGGGAAGGTCCATGCGCCCATGCGGCGGGAGCGATTCGCTCATTCGATGGGGTTCCCGCTTGGCCGTTGGCGTCCGTGCTAGGATGGAGCCAGTGATTCCGAACGATGAGGAGGCTTCCCGTGGATGCCTTTGTCCCCGAAGTCGCGCCGCCGCCCTTGCTCGAGTGCCGCGACCTCACTAAGCGCTATGGCGCCACGGTGGCGCTCGACCGCTTTACTGTCAGCTTGGCCGCCGGCCGCATCGTAGGGCTGCTCGGCCCGAACGGCTCGGGCAAGACCACGCTGCTGAAGATGATCGCCGGCGTGGCCCATCCGACGGCGGGCGACATTCGCGTGGCGGGCTATGAGGTAGGCCCGGAATCGAAGGCGCTCGTCTCCTACCTGCCCGAGCGGCCCTACTTCTCCCGTTCCATGCGCGTGCGCGAGATGATCGCCTTCTTCGCCGACTTCTACGAGGACTTCGACGCCGCCTTGGCCCGGGACATGCTTGCTCGGCTCGGCGTTTCCGAGGGCGCCCCGTGCGCGGCGCTTTCCAAGGGCACCGTTGAGAAGGTGCAGCTCACGCTCGTCATGGCCCGTCACGCGGCGCTGTATCTTTTGGACGAGCCCATCGGCGGCGTGGATCCGGCGGCCCGCGATTACATCCTGCAAACGGTTATTCGCGCCTATCGGCCGCAGTCGTCCATCATCCTTTCCACCCACCTCGTGCGCGACGTGGAGGCGTTTCTGGACGACTTCATCCTGCTGCGCTATGGCCAGATGCTTCTGCACGCGCCCGTGGCCTACGTGACCCAGGGGAAGGGCACGACGCTGGACGCGTTCTTCCGAGAGGAGTTCCGATGCTAGGAAAGCTCTTCGCCCAGGAAATGCGGGCGCTTGTGAAGCCTGCGGCCATCATGCTGGCCATTATGGTCGTCGCTGGCGTGGTGGGCATCGGCTGCATCGAGGCCACCGACGCCGTGAGCCGCGCGGCGGGATTCGCCTCCCGTTATGTCAACGAGGCGTCGGCCGCTTCCAACCTGACCGTGGTGCTCGTGATGGCGGCGCTGTTCTGCGCCTTTCTCGTGTGGGCCAGCCTCGTGGCGGTCTACGTGTTCATCGCCATGCGCTTCTATCGCACGATGTTCACCGACGAGGGCTATCTCACGCTCACGCTGCCGGTGCGCACGGGCGCGCTGGTGACGGCGAAATTCTGCGCCGCCTTCCTGCTGGCGGCGGTGTTTACGCTTGCGGCCTGCGCGCTCGCCTCATTGGCCGTGCTCGCGATCTCCGACGGCGATGGGGACATGGTGTCGGTGGTGCTGTCGCTTTTGGGCGGTTGGTCGGCGCTGACGGGCAGCGGTGGTGTGGCCTCGTCGGTCATAGGCGTGGCGAACGCGCTCGTGTCCGCCGCCTACACCGTGGGGCTGGCGTTCCTCTCGCTGACGCTGGGCGCATGGTGGGCGCGGCGGCATAAGGTGGCCGCGGCCGTGGCGCTGTATGTGGGAATTGGCTGGGTGATCTCTCTTCTGTTCTCTATCGTTGGCGTGCTGGCCATGATGGGCGACACGGGCACGGCATCGTTCATGCTCGGCACGGTGTCCGTCATGCAGACGGTGGTGAACCTTGCCGTGGCCGCGGGCGGCGTCGCCCTGTCCGCCTACCTCGTGCGCGCCAAGGTCGATCTGAGCTAGGGAAAAATTGCCGTTGCCTTAGCTGGCAGCTAATGAAACGGTTAACGAGAACGGATACCCTTCTTCCTTGTCCGTTAGGAATAGCGCGTTTAGAAGAAGGGAATCATCTATGGAAACGCAACCTCGCTCGGCCATGGCCGTGGCTTCTCTCGTATTGGGAATCGTGGCACTGGTCACTTCGATTCTGCCGATCATCAACAACCTCTCCTTCCTTTTGGCCATCCTCGGCATCGTCTTCGCCATCGTCGGGTTGGTGGGCGTTTCGAAAGGGAAAAAGAGCGGTAAGGGCTTAGGCGTCGCCGGCCTCGTGCTGTCTGTGATCGCCTTCATCCTTGTGCTCGTGATGCAGAGCGCCTTCAGCGCCGCCCTCGACCAGGCCATGGAGGAGAGCGGGCTTGATACGGCGACGGCGCAAGGCGTAGCGGCCGGAGATTCCGGATCTGCGGCCGAGCCCCAGGCGGCCGAGCAGAGCGAGGCGACGCAGGCCGCTTACGGCGTCACCATCGACGACTGCCGCGTGACCGAGGACTATCGGGGAAATCCAGCTGCCGTGGTGACCTACACCTTCACGAACAACTCCGACGAGGCGACCAGCCCCGCAGTGGCGGTTCACGCCAAAGCTTTCCAGAACGGAACCGAGCTCGAGCTGGCTGTGGTCGCCGATGCCGAGGAGTCCGGCAAGTCGATGAACGAGGTGAAGCCTGGCTCCTCCATCACTTACGAGTCGGCTTACGAGCTCGCCGACATGAGCGATCTTACCGTCGAGGTGGAAGAGCTTTTCAGCTTCAGCGACGAGCTCATCGCCGAGCAGACGTTCTCGCTGAGCTAGCGTGCCCGATGGCGCATGTCTCGGGCGCCCGTCTTCGAAGGCGGGCGCTCGGGGCGCTACAATAGGGGCTTCGTGATATGGGTCGAAGGAGAAAGAAGCGCGTGGAGGAACCGCTGACAGAGGACATGCTGGCCGAGCTCTTGGATGCGCCGGATCCGCGGGCGTTCATCAAGCGGCGCGAGGTGGGCGAGCGTAGTCTGGCGGAGTACCTGAACGCGCTTCTGGCGGAGAAGGGTCTGAAGCGTGCGGCCGTGGTGCGCGAGGCGGGCATCAACGAGACCTTCGGCTACCAGATATTCACCGGCGCCCGCCGCGCCTCCCGGGACAACTTGCTGAAGATCGCCTTCGCCATGGGATGCACGCTGCGCGAGGCGAACCGCCTTCTGCAGGCGGGAGGCGCCAACGAGCTGTACTGCAAGAATCGGCGGGATGCCATCGTCATCTTCGCCATCAGCCATGGCTACACGCTGCAGAAAACCGAGGAGGAGCTTTACCGGTTCGACGAGGCGACCATCAGCTAACTTTGGTACCATGGCATCTATGGAAAACGACCCGCTTGCCGCATACCTCGCCGCCCTTGCCCGCGATGATTGCTATCGCGTCGATGAGGTGTTGAAGACGGTGCCCCACGAGACGACCGAAGTGGTGTACTTCGTGGGGGCCAATGCGGCGGAGCTCGGGCCGTTCGTCCGCAAGCGCATCGCGGTTGATGCGGCCATGGGGGATGCCTACGGCCACTTGTTCCGAGCGCAGCGCGCCGGGCGGCGTTTCCGGCATCTGCCGCGCATCTACGACGTCCATACCACCGGCGACGAGCTGGTGGTGGTCATGGAATACATCCAAGGGCGCACGCTGCGGGACGAGGTGTACGAGCGCGACGGATCGCTCGCCCTGGCGGCGCAGTGGTTCCCGCTCCTGTGCGACGGGGTGATGGAGCTGCACGAGCAGTTCTCGCCGCCGTTGATCCATCGCGATTTGAAGCCCACCAATATCGTGGTGAGCGATGCGGGCCTTACGATCATCGACTTCGGTATCGCCCGGGTCTTTCGCGAGGGGGCCGACGGGGACACGGCTCATTTCGGCACGCGCTGCTACGCGCCGCCCGAGCAGTTCGGCTACGGGCAGACCGACGAGCGCAGCGACGTGTACGCGCTGGGAATGCTGCTCTACTACCTGCTGGCCGAGCGCGATCCGTCGCCGTCGGTGGCTGCGGCGGGATTCGCGGGGCCGGAAGTGCCTTTCGCGCTGCGCCCCGTGCTCCAGCGCGCCTGCGCCTTTGATCCGGCGGCCCGCTTCCAGACGGTGCGCGACCTGAAGGCGGCGTTCCTCGCGGCGCTCGCCCCAGCCGGGGCTTCTCCTGCAGACCGGGGTGTCGTTGTGACCCAGGTCGCCGGCGCGGGTCGGGTTTCCCCTGCGGATTGGGCCGCGACGGCGGTGAGTGCCGCAGCTCCGATCGATGACAGACCGCATGGCGTAGTCGTTTCTCGGGTAAGGCGTGCTTTCTCGACGCTCTCCTCCGGTGAGACGGCAGGGCTCGTGGTCGATGTCGCCCTCTTGGTGGTGTGGCTGCTGTTCATGGCAGTTCTCATCGCAATGCCGTTCACGCCCGACGAACGTTACGCCACCTGGCCGTTCTGGCTGCTCGCCTTTCAGTATTGGACGTTCGGTATTCCGTTCTTCACGGGCTTTCTTTTCATTTTGACCGACGTCCGCGTTTTACGTCGGGCGGCTCCGAGGCTTCGCCTTCTGCAGGGAGCTCGTTTGCGAATCTTGGGCATCGCGCTGGTTGTCGTGGGCGTGATAGCCGTGGGCGTGACGATGGCGATCGCGAACGCCATGGGACTTCCGACCGGCTCGTAGGGGGCCGAGCTTCCGCTCCATCCGTAGGGGGCTACCTCAGTCGCCCCTCACAAGAGGGATAACCTTGCCTGATGAGGGCTGACCAAGGTCAGCCCCTACGGGATGAGGCTGCGCGACGCTAGTCTTCCCAGCTACGGGATGTGGCTGCGCGACGCTAGCCTTCCCGGCGGGTTTCCCAGAAGGCGACGGCGCTGGCGGCGGCGACGTTCAGGGAATCGACCCCGTGGTGCATGGGGATGCGCACGGTCCAGTCGCAGGCGGCGATGGTGGAGGCGGCCAGGCCGTCGCCTTCCGTGCCCAGTACGAGGGCCAGCTTGTCGGTCGCCTTCAGGCGCGTATCGGCGATGGAAAGCGCGTCGTCGGCCAGGGCCAGGGCGGCTGTGGCAAAGCCGGCGTCGCGCAGGCGCGCCACGCCCTCGCACGCCCAATCGCGCGCGCTGCCGATGCGGGCCCAGGGCACTTGGAACACCGTACCCATGGAAACGCGCGACGCGCGGCGAAACAGCGGGTCATGGCAGGCCGGCGTGAGCAGCACCGCATCGATGCCGAGGGCGGCGGCGCTGCGGAAGATGGCCCCGATGTTGGTGTAGTTCGTGACGTCCTCCAGCACGGCGACGCGGTGGGCGCCAGTAAGCAGGGCGGCCAGGTCGGGCTCGGGCGGCCGGTGAAAGGCGGCCAAGGGCCCGCGGGTCACCTCGTAGCCGGTGATGGAGCGCATCTCCTCCGAGGAGACCACGGCCACGGGGGCGGCCGGATTGGCCGTGTGCACCTTTTCCAAGAGCACTTCGGAGGCGGCGAGCCAGCGCGCATCGGTGAGCACGGCGAAGGGGACGCACCCGGCGTTAAGGGCGCGGTCGATGACGTTCACGGACTCAGCGACGAACAGGCCCGACGCCAAGCGCTCCGGCGCGCCCTCCGGGTCGATGGCGCGGGCCAGGCCCACGAGCTGCTTGGGGTCGCGCAGCTGCCCGTCGGTCATAGACGAGAACGGCGCCAGATACGGGTCGCCCCCCGCCAGGAAAGATGTTTGCGACTTGTTCATGGGCCCTAGTATACGTTAGTGCGGCGTCTTCCGGAGCATGGTGGCCGGCGCGGGCGGCAGATAGCGGGCCGGATACACGATGATGCCGGCCTTCCCAAGGCGCGAAAGGACGGCCATGATCAGCACCGGCATGCCGTAGCAGACGAGCGCCGCCCCCACGGCCGCCATCCACGGTGCTGCTGTGACGGAGATGCCGGCCGCCTTCCAAAGATGGAAGTACAGAGCGAGGCAGATGCCGTGGAAGAGCCAGATGGCCATGGTGTAGCGGGTCACGAAGTCGTAGAAGCGGTTCTGCCGCCCGCTGCGGAACACGGTGGAGAACAGGGAGGTCGCCCACAGCACGCCGAGCGCGTCCAGAACGGCGTGGGACGTCTCGCCGGTCCAGCCGGCGTAGAAGGCGATCACGCTGGTGGCCACCCACAGGGCGCCGAGGGCCCAGGCCTTCTCGGATCCGCGCACGAGGGGCAGGCCCCGGTAGAGCGCCATGGCCATGCCGCCGGCGACCCAGATCCAGTTCTCGGCCACGGAGGTGACGGCGTAGGGGAGGCGCGTGGCCATCTCGGCGGTGGCGGGCAGCGAAGCGAGCGCCACGATGGCCGCTTTCGCTGCGACGGCGGCGAACAGGAGGCCGCTGGCGTTGCGGCGGCTCTTCACGGTGGGGGTGATGGCGTAAATGATGAGGCAGGTATAGAAGTAGCCGACGGGAATGACGGGCTCGATGAAGAGCGCGCGGAGGAGATCGGCGACCGACAGAGGCGGCTTCGCGCCGACGGCCGAGTTCGTGAGCAGCACGAGCACGGTGAACGCCGCGAAGGGGATGCCCATGAGCGCCAGCTCGCGGCGGAGGTTCTGGCCCCAGGCGCGAGGGGTGCGCGTCGTGCGGTAGCGCTGGTAGAGAAAGCCCAGGCAGAAGTAGAAAATCGGCAGCTGGAAGGGAACGAGGTACTCGAGAATCCACCGACTGGCGGTCGAGGGGGTGAAAAGGCCCTGGGCGCTGCAGGTGGTGATGAGGGTGCCGAAGGCGATGAGGAGGGACGCGGTGGCTTCCACGTTGTGCGTCCAGACGTCCTTGGGGCCGCCGGAGCCGTGGCCGTGCATCTCGCCTTCGGGGACGTCGGGCGTCTTTCGAGAGCGGCTTCCCGCAAATGTTGCCGAGTCTTTCGGGCGGCCGTCAGGGGAGGCGGTCGTTGCGCTTTCGAGTTGCGGCGATGCAGGGCACGCTATGTCGGCGAAGTTGCTCATGGGTTCACGGTAGCACGCGGGCACCACGACGAAGGCGGCGCGCGGGCGCCTGTTTCCCCAATGATGACCTCTCGCGGACGCGCCTGCGAGTGCCGGCGCCGCCTACCAGATGTGCGGGCGCGCTAGCGAACGGCGCTGGCTATGGCCGTCCTCCCTCCTGCCTGCCGTGGCGCAGGGCCGCCCTGCTGCGGAGGGTCGTGGGGCTGCCAGCGGGACGGTCGGGATCTCCGCGCTCTTGCTCGCTGCCAGGGTTTTGCGCGGGGAGGCCCGTCGCCGGGTTGTCGGAGCCGCCCCCGGGCAAGCAGGTATTTTGGCCGCAGAGGGCGCATCCGGGGCGCGCGGCGCCTCGGCCGTCGGGCGGTGTCGTTTGGTTGCTGCGGCAGCAGGGAGTGTCGCGACGGCCGCCGTCGCTCCGGTCGTCGTTGCGCTCGTCGGCCAGGATGACACGCTCGAAATCGCGCCGATTGCTGACATAGGCCTTCCGGAAGATATTCGTGGCATGGAATTGCACCGTGCGCACGGCCAGGTGCCGCTCGGCGGCGATGGTCGCATAGCTTTGATGCTGCAGGATGAGCTTGGCAATGGGCATCTCCTTGGGCGTGAGGCCCAGACTGTCCAGCTCTCCCTGGATCTGCTCGGCACGGGTGACGCGGCGCATTTGCTGCGTGCGCAGGCTTCTCTCCCGCAAGGCCAGCATCATGCCGAGTGCCGCCAGGGCGCAGGCCGCTGCCAAGGATCCGAACACGAGGGTCGACTGGTCGAGGTTCGCCGGCGCTGGCGCTCCGGCGGCGAACGAAACGGCAGCGCCGATGAGCACGAGAGCTAGCCCGAAGGAAGCCACGGCGCCTGCGAACAGGAGCGCGCCCGTCCGGTCGGTGCGCTCGCCGGTGTTTTCGCGGTTGAGCGGGGAGGGATGGAGGATGGGCGGGATCAGACCGCCGGGGTGGGCAGCTTTCAGCATGATAGTATCCTTTTGTCGGAAGGGGGAGACCCTTCGGTTGGTGGGCGCATCCGTGATGAGGCAAGGACGTCCGTGCGCCGCGGGTTGTGCCGCAGTGCGCCTGAGCGCCAGGAAGAGGGCGAGGCCTGTTGAGTTGAAAGCTGCGTTTGCCGGGCCGGAAAAACATTTCGCTTCCGGTCTCTCGCGGGTGTCCCATGATACCCCAATGGAACTGACATCGTTGGTAAAAGTGCGATCTTCGATAGTTTTATTACCACGATGCTTGGTGTTCGTTGGCGCATCGTTGCTTTCGAAAAGAGGATTTGAGCAGGGAAAACGAACCTGCTTGCTATGTTGTATCTGACATGAAATCGGCTACGTGCACAAGCCATGGTGGAATGGGCGGCACGCGCGACACGACGGGTTGTGTCGCGCGCTGCGAACGCTGGGCTGGCCGGCGCCTCGGTAGACCAAAGTGACAAACGTGGACTTTCTCCGTAGGAATCCTGACGATTCGCAGTGCCGTGATAGCATTTCCGAGGCTCGAAAGAGGGAGTGCCCCTTGTGCGCTTTTCCTCGTGTTGGCGGCGCGCTCTGGCCTGGGTTGCCGCTCGCCGCTTGGGCCGACAGACAAGCAAATCGTACGGAGGCAGTTTCTGTGGACATGTTCATCGAAGTTCTGAAGGCGTTCTTCATCGGCGTCGTGGAGGGCATCACCGAATGGCTGCCCATCTCTTCCACGGGCCACATGATTCTCGTGGACGAGTTCGTGAAGCTGAACGTGTCGGCGGAGTTCCTGGAGCTGTTCTTAGTGGTCATCCAACTGGGCGCCATCATGGCCGTGCTCATCCTGTACTTCCATAAGCTGAACCCGTTCTCGCCGAAGAAGACGTCGGCCGAGAAGCGCGGCACGTGGCGGCTGTGGGGCATGGTGGCCATCGGCTGCATCCCGGCGGCGGCCATCGGACTTACGCTGGACGACTTCTTCAACGAGTACTTCTACAACGCGTGGACGGTGGCCATCGCCCTTATCGTCTACGGCGTCGTGTTCATCCTGCTGGAGCGTCGCAACCGTCGGCGCGAGGCAGCCTATCTGGCCAGTCGCGCCCCCCGGCGTCCCCGCGGCGCCCATGCGCGTCCCGTGCCCGAGGTGGGTCCGGGCGACGATGGCGACGACGCCGAGATGGCCCTGTTCCGCGTGCGCACCGTGGACGAGATCGACTGGAAGACGTCGCTGAAGATCGGCTGCTTCCAAATGCTCGCCATCATCCCCGGCACGTCGCGCTCGGGCTCCACCATCATCGGCGGCATGCTCTGCGGCTGCTCGCGCACGGCGGCGGCGGAGTTCACGTTCTTTCTCGCGATTCCCGTCATGTTCGGCTGGGGCGTGCTGAAGCTCATCAAGTATCTGATGGCCGTGGGTCTGGCCATGACGGCCACCGAGATCGCCGTGCTCGTGGTGGGCATCGTGACGGCATTCGTGGTGTCGGTGATCTCCATCAAGTTCCTCATGGGCTACATCAAGAAGAACGACTTCACGGCGTTCGGCGTCTACCGCATCATCGTGGGTTTGGTGGTGCTCGCCTACTTCGGCGTGAAGGTGTTGCTGTAGCCGACGCAAAAGCAGCGCGATTTCAACGTGAATTAACCGTGCGAATCGGGAACGAAGGCCTTCTCGGAAAAGCTTGCCGTCGGATTCGGGCTGTTTTTTCGAGTTGTTAGACTTTAGGTACGCGCGATGGTTCGCTCAAAAACTGTGGCAGAACAAAATGTGTAAGAAAAGTAATAAAATACGATATATGAGAAGACAAGATGGAAGCAGGCAATCACCTGCTGAGTATTGCGGCATCCTCGGGTGGTGATTCCGCAATGCGTCAGTGCGCAAATC